>OFLS01000009.1_pt1 | contig 248430 bp, 240 predicted proteins | sample 1540891 | NCBI WGS metagenome assembly OFLS01 (sample SAMEA4413038, study PRJEB24355) | metagenome | biome: human; feature: gut; material: faeces | place: United Kingdom | collected 2010
TTCCCGGAGGCGGCGCTGGCGCGCCTGTCGGGGCTACCGGACCGCAGACGGCTGTGACCCCGTAGCCCGGCTAAGCGCAGCGCGAGCCGGGAAGAGGCAACGCCTGGGCATCAGCCCGGGCACATTCCCGGAGGCGGCGCTGGCGCGCCTGTCGGGGCTACCGGACCGCAGACGGCTGTGACCCCGTAGCCCGGCTAAGCGTAGCGCGAGCCGGGAAGACGCAACGCCTGGGCATCAGTCCCGGCACATTCCCCGGAGGCGGCGCTGGCGCGCCTGTCGGGGCTACCGGACCGCAGACGGCGGTGACCCGGTAGCCCGGCTAAGCGTAGCGCGAGCCGGGTAAGATCGTATCCAGGAATATACCGTGAAACAGAGACTTATTTCAGCGGGCACGCTGGCGGCGCTGCTGGTGCTGGTGGCATTGCCGCTGCTGTTTATTGTCCTCCAGGCAATTTTTCCCCAGTTTAGCGCCGGTTCGCTGGGCGGCGCGTTTAGCGGCGTATCAACGCTGATTGCCGACCCGCAGCTGCCGACGATGCTCGGCGGTACCCTGTGGGTGGCCTGCGGCGTGGCGCTGATGAGCGTGGTCATCGGTCTACCGCTGGGCGTCTTGCGGGGATTGTTTACTATCCCGCTGCCGCGGCTGTGGGATCTGCTCTTTCTGATCCCCTTTCTGACGCCGCCCTATATTGCCGCGCTGTCGTGGATGCTGATGCTGCAAAGTCATGGCTATCTCCAGCAGCTGACCGGCTGGGATCTCAACGATCTGCTTTTTAGCCGCATCGGGATCGTGCTGGTGATGACCCTCAATATCTTTCCGGTGGTCTACTTCGCCGTCTCGCGCAGCCTGTTGGCCAGCGGTCAGCGGCTGGCGATTGTCGCCCGGGTGCACGGCGCCAGCGCCTGGCGAGCGTTCTGGCACATCACGCTGCCGATGCTTTCTCCGGCTCTGGCGGCGGGGATGCTGTTGGCGTTTACCCTCGCGATTGAGGAATACGGCGTTCCGGCGGCCCTCGGGTCGCGGGCGGGGCTGGTCATGCTGACCGTAGGCATTGAGAAAAAGCTTGCCGACTGGCCTGTCGATCTGCCCGGCGCGTCGCTGCTTTCGCTGCTGCTGATCGCGGTGGCGCTGCTGGCCTGGTGGCTGCAAAAACGGCTGACTGGCGGTAAAGAGGTTACCAGCGTAACCGGCAAACCGGGAGAGAATAGCGGGGCGGAGCTGGGCTGGCTGGCGCTTCCGGCGATGCTAGTGATGGCGGGCGTCGGTGGGTTGGCGGTGGTGCTGCCGGGCGCGTCGATGGTGCTGACCAGCCTGATGAGCACGCTGTCGGGCGGTATCCACGCTGACAACGTTACTCTTCGCCATTTTGCCGCGCTGTTTGCTCAGCAGGGCGACGCGCTGTCGGCACTGGCAACCAGCCTTTCGCTGGCGCTGGCTTCGGCTGGGGTTGTTGGGCTGGTGGGGCTGCTCGCCGCCTGGCTGGTTGTGGTGCAAAAAATGAAGGGGAGCGCCTTTGTTGATGCGCTATCGCTGCTGCCGGCGGCGCTGCCGGGCGTGGTGGTGGGCGTCGGGCTGATTCTGCTGTGGAACCAGCCGTTCTGGCCGGTGTCCCCCTACAATACCTGGTTTATGCTGCTGCTTTCCTACTGCTGTCTGCTGCTGCCCTGGCCGGTGCGCTACGTCAGCAGCGCGCTGCGTCAGCTTGGCAATAATCTCGAACCCGCGGCGCGGGTGCACGGCGCAACGGCACTGCAGGCGCTGCGACTGATCGTTCTGCCGCTGGTCTTTCCCGCGCTGCTGGCGGCGATGCTGATGGTGTTCGCCGTTGCCTCCCGCGAGCTGGTGACCTCGTTGCTGCTTGCGCCGGCCGGGACGCAAACCGTCTCGGTGTTTATCTGGCGCCAGTTTGAGCAGGGCTCGGCGGGAGAGGGAATGGCAATGGCATCGCTGACGCTCTTTACCGGTCTGGGGCTGATGCTCTGCGCGCTGGCGCTGATGCAGCGGGGCACGCGCGGATAAATACGATCGCACAAAATAGCTGGTCAGGCGAGAAAAACAGGCTATAAATGTCGGACACCGATTGCTGGAGGCATTGATGAGTCCCTTTTTAAGCGCCTATTTTTCTCGTCTGGGCTGGACGGGCACCCCGGACGTTTCACTTCACACCCTGCGCGAACTGCATATTCACCATAACGGCGCGATCCCCTTTGAAAATCTGGATGTGCTGCTGCCCAGAGAGATACATCTCGACGATCGCACCCTCGAAGAGAAGCTGATTCACGGTCGTCGCGGCGGCTACTGCTTCGAGCAAAACGGCCTGCTGGAGAGAGCGCTGCGCGAGATCGGCTTTACCGTGCGCAGCCTTCTGGGACGCGTGGTGCTGGCCAATCCGCCGCATATGCCGCCGCGTACCCATCGGCTGCTGCTGGTGGAGGTGGAGGGGGAACGCTGGATTGCCGACGTTGGTTTCGGCGGCCAGACGCTGACCGCGCCGATTAAGCTGCTGGCGGATATAGAACAATCCACCCCGCACGGCGAATATCGCCTGATTTACGAAGGAGAAGAGTGGGCGCTGCAGTTCAGCCATCACGGCCACTGGCAGTCGATGTACCATTTTGATTTAGGTCGCCAGTACGCTTCCGACTATGTGATGGGCAACTTCTGGTCGGCGCACTGGCCGCAGTCGCACTTCCGCCATCATCTGCTGATGTGCCGCCACTTACCGGACGGCGGCAAAATGACGCTGACCAATTTCCACTTTACCCATTGGGATAAAAACCACGTCGTCGAAAAGCTCGATTTAGCGGACGTTCCGGCGCTGTATGAGGCGCTGCAAACGCGTTTTGGCCTCGGCGTGGATGATGCCAAATACGGCTTTAGCGAAGCGGAGCTGGCGGCGGTGATGGCGGCGTTTGATACCCATCCCGAGGCCGGAAAATAAATATCGTACAGGAACCGTTGGCTGGATAAGGGGTGACTGTCAAACGGGGATGTTACCCGGCTTGCGCTACGCTTAGCCGGGCTACGGAGCGATCCTGTCGCCCGGGTTAGGCGTTTTTGCCGCGACCCGGGATGATTACGGATTTTGCTCAGCGTCTTGAACGTACCACCTGGTAGCGGCGGGTGAAATATTCAAACGGCGCGCTCCAGACGTGAACCAGCCGGGTGAACGGGAACAGCAGGAAAATCGTCATCCCCAGCACCAGATGCACGCGGAAAACAAAGGCCACGCCGCTGAGCATTTCTGACGAGCCGCCGCGGAAGGTGACGATGCCCTGCGCCCAGCCCACCAGCTTCATCATTTCACTGCCGTCCGGATACTGCGCCGAGAAAGGGATGGTGCTCAGCCCGAGCAGGCACTGAATCAGCAGAATGCTCATGATGATGATATCCGGCGCGGTCGAGGTGGCGCGAACGCGCTGGTTGGTCAGACGACGCCAGAGCAAACCGGCGCCGCCAATCAGCGTCAGGACGCCGCAGACGCCGCCGAGCACCATCGCCATCTGCTGCTTGACCGCAATGGGTAAAAACCAGGCATACATCCAGTGCGGCGTTAACATGCCGAACAGATGGCCAAAGAAAATGCCGAGTATGCCGATATGGAACAGATTCGACCAGATCACCATCCCGCGTTTATCCAGCATCTGGCTGGAGGAGGCGCGCCAGGTGTACTGGCCGTAGTCATAGCGCAGCCAGCTGCCGAGAAAAAAGACCGTCGCGCAGATGTAGGGGTAGATGTCGTAAAAAAAGACGTTCAGATACTGTATCATTTCGGGCCTCCCGCGCTGACGTCGACGTACTGCGGCGCCACGTCCTGGCTAAAGCGTCGTTGATATTGCTGTAACGGTGAGCTGTCACAGGCCGTGGCGTTGTCTTCGATAAATTTCACCTGTTCTTCTTCCCAGACCGCATCCAGCGCCTGCCGGGTGTCATCGCGGGACTCGTTGTTGACCTGTTGAGTGACACTGTCACTTGATAGCGGGATCCCGCCGAGGCTCAGCAGGGCGTCAAACAGCTGATACCAGGGGACACCGCGCTGCTTCAGCCGCCCGCCCAGCAGCGCCAGAATCGGCGCGACGTTTTGCAGACCTTCGCGCGCTTCGTTTTCCGGCAGGATGCTGAGGTATTCCAGATACAGCGGCAGGTGGTCGGGAAGCTCGCGACAGTTGAGCACCAGGCCCGCCTTTTCATACTGAGCGAGCAGGTCGACCATCGCCTGACCGCGGTCGCGGGACTCTGCGTGCACGTGTTCGAACAGCAGCAGCGACGTGGCGCGCCCCCGGTCGAACACTTCGCACCATTCGGCCTGCTTGTCCAGCAGCGGGGCATTCAGCATCTCCGCGGCGAAGTCGTTGAGCACAGGGGCGTCGTGATGCACCATGCTCAGCACCTCGTCCTTGCACTGCCAAAGAAACTCATCCGGATACTCCATCAGCAGGCCGATCGCTTTGAGGATTTGCATTATTCCCCCTCCGCTTTATCGCGTACTTCGGTGATGTTGATGGCGTCAATGCGGCTACTGTTGAACAGGTTGAATTTGGTGTCGGAGCCGTGGCAGCCGTCGCCGAAGGTAAAGCCGCAGCCGTTGCGCTCGGGGAAGGCATCGCGCGCCATTTCGCGGTGGCTGGTCGGGATCACGAAGCGGTCCTCGTAGTTGGCGATCGCCAGATAACGGTACATCTCCTCGACCTGCTCAACGCTCAGGCCCACCTCCTCGATGGCGCGAGTATCGGTGACGCCTTCCACCGTTTGCGAGCGCATGTAGTGACGCATCGCCATCATGCGCTTCAGCGCGCGCAGTACCGGGCCGGTATCGCCCGCGCTGAGCATATTGGCGAGATACTGCACCGGAATACGCAGGCTTTCGATGGCCGGAAGCACGCCGTCGCTTTTCGGCAGACCGCCGGCGTCGGCGTAGGACTGAATCGGCGACAGCGGCGGCACGTACCAGACCATTGGCAGGGTGCGGTATTCCGGATGCAGCGGCAGCGCCAGCTTCCAGTCCATCGCCATTTTGTACACCGGCGAGCGCTGGGCGGCATCAATCACGTTTTGTGGAATCCCCTGTTTCAGCGCTTCTTCAATCACCGCCGGGTCGTGGGGGTTGAGGAACACCTCGCACTGCCGCTCGTAGAGGTCTGTTTCGCGCTCGGTGCTGGCGGCCTCTTCAATGCGGTCTGCGTCGTATAACAGCACGCCGAGGTAGCGGATACGTCCCACGCAGGTTTCGGAACAGACGGTGGGCTGTCCGGACTCGATACGCGGGTAGCAGAAGATGCACTTCTCCGATTTGCCGCTTTTCCAGTTGAAGTAGATTTTCTTGTACGGGCAGCCGCTGATGCACAGACGCCAGCCGCGGCATTTGTCCTGGTCGATCAGCACGATGCCGTCTTCTTCACGCTTGTAGATGGCGCCGCTGGGGCAGGTGGCGACGCAGCTCGGGTTCAGGCAGTGCTCGCACAGGCGCGGCAGATACATCATGAAGGTATTTTCAAACTGGCCGTACATCTCCTTCTGAATCTTGTCGAAGTTTCGGTCGCGGGCGCGCTTTTCAAACTCGCCGCCGAGCAGCTCTTCCCAGTTGGGGCCCCAGATGATTTTATCCATCCGCTTGCCGTCGATAAGCGAACGCGGACGGGCGGTGGGCAGGTGTTTTCCCTCCGGCGCGTTGTGCAGATGCTGGTAATCAAAGGTAAAGGGTTCATAGTAGTCGTCGATCTGCGGTATCACCGGATTGGCGAAAATTTTGGTGATGACGCCCATTTTGCCGCCCAGACGCGGGCGTATTTTGCCATTAACATCGCGCACCCAGCCGCCTTCCCACACCTCCTGATCTTCCCAGTTTTTCGGATAGCCAATGCCCGGTTTGGTTTCGACGTTGTTAAACCAGGCGTATTCCATCCCTTCGCGTCCGGTCCAGACGTTTTTACAGGTGACGGAGCAGGTGTGGCAGCCGATGCATTTATCGAGATTGAGAACCATACCGACCTGTGAACGTATTTTCATTTTTTCGCCTCCTGTACCCCATCGCGACCTTCGTCATCCAGCCAGTCAATATTTTTCATTTTGCGGATCATGATGAACTCGTCGCGGTTGGAGCCGACGGTGCCGTAGTAGTTGAAACCGTAAGCCAGCTGGGCGTAGCCGCCAATCATATGGGTCGGTTTCGGGCACACGCGGGTGACCGAGTTATGGATCCCGCCGCGCCGTCCGGTGACTTCCGAGCCCGGAATATTCATCAGGCGCTCCTGCGCGTGGTACATCATGGTCATCCCCGGCGGTACGCGCTGGCTGACCACCGCGCGGGCGGTGAGCGCGCCGTTGGCGTTGAAGGCCTCGATCCAGTCGTTATCTTCAATACCCAGCTCGCGAGCGTCGGTTTCGCTGATCCACACGATCGGCCCGCCGCGCGACAGGGTCAGCATCAGCAGGTTTTCGCTGTAGGTGGAGTGGATGCCCCATTTCTGGTGCGGCGTCAGAAAGTTGAGTGCTTTTTCCGGGAAGCCGTTAGGCGGAATCGCTTTCATCTGGCTGACGCTGCGGGTGTCAATGGGCGGACGATAAACCACCAGGCTTTCGCCAAAGGCGCGCATCCAGGGGTGATCCTGATATAGCTGCTGGCGGCCGGAGAGGGTGCGCCAGGGGATCAGCTCGTGGACGTTGGTATAGCCGGCGTTGTAGGAAACATGCTCGCTCTCGAGGCCGGACCAGGTCGGGCTGGAGATAATTTTGCGCGGCTGGGCCTGAATATCGCGGAAGCGAATTTTTTCATCCTCTTTATTCAGCGCCAGGTGCGTATGCTCGCGGCCGGTAAACTCGCCGAGCGCTTGCCAGGCTTTGACCGCCACCTGGCCGTTGGTTTCCGGGGCGAGGGCGAGGATCACTTCCGAGGCGTCAATGGCGCTGTCGATGCGCGGGCGACCTTTGGCCGGGCCGTCCAGCTTGACGTAGTTAAGCTTGCCGAGGAAGTCGACCTCGTTCTGGGTGTTCCAGGTGATGCCTTTACCGCCGTTGCCCAGTTTGTCGAGCAGCGGCCCGAGGGAGGTAAAGCGCTCATACGTCGCCGGATAATCGCGCTCAACGACGGCAATCGACGGCGCGGTTTTACCCGGCGTCAGCTCGCATTCCCCTTTCCGCCAGTCCAGCACGTCGAAGGGCTGCGACAGCTCCGCCGGGGAGTCGTGCTGCAGCGGCACCAGCACAACGTCGGTCTCTTTATCGAGGTGGCCGACGCAGACCTCGGAGAAGGTTTTGGCGATATCTTTGTAAATTTCCCAGTCGCTTTTCGCCTCCCACGCCGGGTCAACGGCGGCGGAGAGCGGGTGGATAAACGGATGCATATCCGAGGTGTTCATATCGTCTTTTTCATACCAGGTGGCGGTCGGCAGAACGATATCGGAGAACAGGCAGGTACTGGACATGCGGAAATCGAGCGTCACCAGCAGGTCGAGCTTGCCTTCGATGGCCGCGGTCTGCCACTCCACCTCTTCGGGCTTCACGTCATCGCTGGCGCCCAGCTCATCGCCCTGAATACCGCTGTCGGTGCCCAGCAGATATTTGAGCATATACTCGTGGCCCTTGCCGGAAGAGCCCAGCAGGTTGGAGCGCCAGATAAACAGATTACGCGGATGATTTTTGCCGTTATCCGGCTGTTCGCAGGCGAAGCGGATCTCGCCGGACTTCAGCGCCCGGGCGGTGTAGTCGGCGGGAGTCAGTCCGACCGCGGCGGCCTGCGCCTTGATGGTCAGCGGGTTGACGCCCAGCTGCGGCGCGGAGGGCAGCCAGCCCATGCGCTCGGCGCGAACGTTAAAGTCGATCAGATGGCCGCTGAATTGGCTGGCATCGGCCAGCGGCGACAGCAGCTCCCGGGCGGTCAGCTTTTCATAGCGCCACTGGCTGGCGTGATTGTAAAAAAAGGAGGTGCTGTTCATCTGGCGCGGCGGACGATTCCAGTCAAGGGCGAACGCCAGCGGCAGCCAGCCGGTTTGCGGACGCAGCTTCTCCTGGCCGACATAGTGCGACCAGCCGCCGCCGCTCTGGCCGACGCAGCCGCAGAACACCAGCATATTGATCATCCCCCGGTAGTTCATATCCATGTGGTACCAGTGGTTGACGCCGGCGCCGAGGATAATCATCGACCGTCCGTGGGTTTTATGCGCGGTATCGGCAAATTCACGGGCGATCTGCTCGATGTGCTGGCGCGGGACGCCGGTAATCTGTTCGGCCCACGCCGGGGTATAGGCTTTCATCTCACTGAAGTCCTGCGCGGCGTTGGGATCGTCTAAACCGCGATCGAGTCCGTAGTTGGCGAGAATCAGATCGTAGACGCTAACCACCAGGCCGGATTCACCGTTGGCCAGCGGGAGCTGCTTAACCGGCAGCTGATGCAGCGTCACCGGATCCTGCTTGATGCTGCGAAAGTGCGGGTTTTCGTTGCCGCCGAAGTAGGGAAAGCCCACCGTCACCACGTCGTCACGGCTATCCAGCAGCGATAGTTTGAGTTCAATGGCTTGCCCGGCGGCCTGCTGTTCAAGGTTCCATTTGCCTTTCTCTCCCCAGCGGAAGCCAATCGAACCGTTGGGCGCCACCAGTTCACCAGCGCTGTCATAGGCGACTGTTTTCCACTCCGGGTTATTGCTTTCGCCCAGCCCGTCAACCAGATCGGCGGCGCGGACCATCCTGCCGGGAACGTAGAAACCCTCCTCGCGACGCTCAAGCATCACCAGCATCGGCATATCGGTGTAGGTGCGGCAGTAGTTGAGGAAATAATCGCTCGGGTTATCAAGGTGAAACGTTTTGAGGATCGCGTGGCCCATCGCCATGGCCAGCGCGCTGTCGGTACCCTGTTTCGGCGCCAGCCACTGGTCGCTGAGCTTGGCTACCTCCGAAAAGTCCGGGGTAATCGCGATGGTTTTGGTGCCCTTGTAGCGCACTTCCGTAAAGAAGTGGGCGTCCGGGGTTCGGGTCTGCGGGACGTTGGAGCCCCAGGCGATAATATAGCTGGAGTTGTACCAGTCGGCGGACTCGGGAACGTCGGTCTGCTCGCCCCAGGTCATTGGCGAGGCGGGGGGAAGGTCGCAGTACCAGTCGTAGAAGCTCAGGCAGGTGCCGCCGAGCAGCGACAGATACCGGGTGCCGGCGGCGTAAGAGACCATCGACATCGCCGGGATCGGCGAAAAGCCCGCCACGCGGTCCGGGCCGTAGTTTTTGATGGTCCAGACGTTGGCGGCGGCAATCAGCTGGTTCAGCTCCTTCCAGCTTGAACGGATAAACCCGCCTTTGCCGCGTACCTGCTTGTAGCTGAGGGTTTTGACCGGGTCCTGCATGATGCTGTCCCACGCCTGCACCGGGTCCGGGTGCTGAGCCAGCGCTTCGCGCCATAGGGCAATCAGCCGCTTGCGCGCCAGCGGATACTTCAGGCGGTTAGCGCTGTAGAGGTACCAGGAGTAGCTTGCGCCGCGCGGGCAGCCGCGGGGTTCGTGGTTGGGCAGGTCCGGGCGGGTGCGGGGGTAGTCCGTTTGCTGAGTTTCCCAGGTGACCAGCCCGTTTTTGACGTAAATTTTCCAGCTGCAGGAGCCTGTGCAGTTCACGCCGTGCGTTGAGCGGACGATTTTGTCGAACTGCCAGCGCTGACGGTAGCTGTCTTCCCAGTCGCGGTTGGTGTTGTACACCTGACCGTGGCCGTTGGCAAAGCTCTCGCCTTTCTGCTTAAAGTAGCGAAAGCGATCCAGTAGTTTACTCATGACCTTCCTCCTGCTCCGATAATGTCCGGCCTGAAAAGACCGTACGATCCCCAGGCCGGATAGGGCGTCAGCCGCCACCCGATGAATATGCCGTTATTGCTTTGCCGGTTTACGACGGCCGTAGACCAGCCAGGTCACCAGCACGCAAACCACGTAGAAAACCAGGAAGACCTTCATCGCCCCGACCGGGGAGCCGGTCATCGCCAGCGAGGTACCGAAGGCTTTAGGGATAAAGAAGCCACCAATCGCGCCGATGGCGGAGATAAAGCCGAGCGCCGCCGCGGTGTCGGTCACCGCTTCGTGCTGGGCCTGTTCGTCGCTGCCGCCGCGTTTCTTCACGCTGTCGAGGGTGATTTGGCGAAAGATCACGGCGATCATCTGGAAGGTGGAACCGCTGCCGAGACCGGCGGTCAGGAACAGCCCCATAAACACCACGTAAAAGGCGAGAAAACTGCCTGAGCCGCTGCCGGGGAGGGTGAGAAACAGCAGGCCGGTGAACAGCGCCATCAGCACAAAGTTCACCAGCGTGACCCGTACGCCGCCGAGACGGTCGGATATAATCCCGCCGAAAGAACGCGCCAGCGCGCCGATAAACGGCCCGAAGAAGGCCAGCTTAAGGATGTTAACATCAGGGAACTGCGTTTTCGCCAGCATGGCGAAACCGGCGGAGAAGCCGATAAACGAGCCAAAGGTGGCCAGATAGAGCAGGCTCAGCAGCCACATATGCGGGCGTTTCAGCACCGGCAGCTGCTCGCGAATCGAAGCCTTTGAGCTGGCGATGTCGTTCATTCCTACCCAGGCGGCGAAGGTGGCTATCACCAGCAGCGGAACCCAGACGAGGGCGGCGTTGCTCAGCGCGAGAAGAGAGCCATCCTCCTGAGGCACGCCATGGATGCCAAGAAAAGCGAAGATGGGCAGAAAAATCGCCGCCGGCGCGATCATCTGCATCACGCTGACGCCGAGATTGCCGAGGCCGCCGTTGATACCCAGCGCGCTGCCCTGTTTCGCTTTGGGAAAGAAAAAACTGATATTTCCCATGCTGGAAGCAAAGTTCGCGCCGGCAAAACCGCACAGCAGAGCAATGGTGATAAATACCCAGAATGGAGTAGCGGGGTTTTGAATGGCGACACCCAGCCAGATACAGGGCACCACCAGAATAATCGTGCTTAATGCCGTCCAGTAGCGCCCGCCAAATATAGGTACCATAAAGGAGTAGGGGACGCGTAATATTGCGCCGGAAAGCGAGGGCAGAGCGGTTAATAAAAAGAGCTGATCGGTGGTGAAATTAAATCCGACTTTATTGAGATTGACGGCGACGGCGCTGAATAGCATCCAGACGCAAAAGGCGAGTAGCAAACAACCTACGGAAATGCAAAGATTTCTGCGCGCTATTTGCTTTCCCTTATTCTCCCAAAACGCCGCATTTTCTGGTTTCCACTCTTTTAAAAGATAATGATTCTTTTTCTCATTTTTGCTCAGCATATTGCCCTCGAATGAACAGTAACCCGTCAAAAAAGAATAAACTGGTAAAACAGCAAATTAATAAAAGAAATAAAATCAGGGGATGGGGATGTATCTGTTGTAATAAATGAAGAATAGATAAGAAAAGCTCGCCGAAAGAGGACGCGCGAATATTAGCTCAGGATTATTTGTTACTAAATGTAACTTAAAATTAAAAAAGTTCCATCGAGATAGAATAATTGATATGCCGATTGAAGGCGGCATCATCTATTTCCTGCATTCCCAGCGCATAAATACCGTCGAGGCCGCAGACGAGAGCAATGAGCCGCCAGGCAATGCTTTCCATATCGTCCCCTGGCTTAAACTCACCGGCAGCGGTTCCCTGGCGGATGATCTTCAGGGTCTCTTCATGCCACATGTTCATGGTGAGCAGATAGGCCCCTTTGATATCGCTGTCGCTATCGGCCAGCAGCTGCGCTTCGCGCCACAGGCGAATGTATGGCTCAAGCCTGCCGTCGTCGCTGCCCACCATAGAAAACAGGCGTTCACGCCACGTGGCGTCGTCGGCGACCAGCGGCATATCCATCATTTCGCGGATCAACCGTATGAAGGCATGGGCTTTTAGCTCGCCCGCGGAGGTGAAATGATGGTGCAGCTGACCGGCGGAGACGCCGGCTTCGGCGGCAATCTGGCGGACGGTCATAGCGCTAAACCCGCCACGAAGCGCTACGCGCATGGCTGCCAGCACAATAACTTCCCGACGCGCATCGCGATTTAAGTAGCCCATAACGTTAGTGACCCCGGTTTTTTTGGCGATAGTAACAAAAAGTTGGACACTCGTTCAACAATCCGGCAGGATCCGTTTCCTGGACGCTTGTCCAGTTTTAACGTTGAGGGAAAGTAGTATGTCTCGGCAATGGTTGACGCTGATGGCGATTTTGTTGGTTTATATTCCGGTGGCGATTGACGCCACTGTTCTCCACGTGGCTGCGCCAACGCTCAGCGTAGCGCTGGGGACCAGCGGTAACGAGCTGCTGTGGATTATTGATATTTATTCACTGGTAATGGCCGGTATGGTGCTGCCTATGGGCGCATTGGGCGATAAAATCGGCTTTAAACGGCTGCTGCTGCTCGGCAGCGGTATTTTTGGCACCGCGTCGCTGGCGGCGGCGTTTTCGCCCACGGCAGAGACGCTGATTGCATCCCGCGCGCTGCTGGCGGTGGGGGCGGCAATGATCGTGCCTGCGACCCTGGCCGGGATCCGCAGCACCTTTTCGCAGGCGCACCAGCGTAATATGGCGCTTGGTCTGTGGGCAGCTGTCGGTTCCGGCGGCGCGGCGTTCGGTCCGCTGGTTGGCGGCATGCTGCTGGAGCATTTTTACTGGGGATCGGTTTTCCTGATCAACGTGCCGATCGTCCTGCTGGTGATAGCGATTAATGCCAAAGTGGTGCCGCGTCAGCCCGCGCGGCGCGAGCAGCCGCTGAATCTTTTCCAGGCGCTAATCCTGATCGCCGCCATTTTGATGCTGGTCTTTAGCGCCAAAACGGCGCTCAAAGGGCAAATGGCGCTGTGGTTAACCGGGCTGGTGGCACTATCTGGCGCCGCGATGCTGTTCTGGTTCGTGCGCAAACAGCTCTCGGCATCGCGTCCCATGGTCGATATGCGCCTGTTTACCCATCGCATTATTTTAAGCGGCGTGATGATGGCGATGACCGCGCTGATTACGCTGGTGGGTTTTGAACTGCTGATGGCCCAGGAGCTGCAGTTTGTGCACAGCAAAACGCCTTTTGAAGCCGGGCTGTTTATGCTGCCGGTGATGGTGGCGAGCGGTTTCAGCGGGCCCATTGCCGGCATGCTGGTATCGCGGCTGGGGCTGCGCGAGGTCGCCACCGGCGGAATGCTGCTCAGCGCCCTGAGCTTCCTCGGCCTGTCGATGACCGATTTCAGCACTCAGCAGTGGCAGGCATGGGGACTGATGACGCTGCTGGGCTTCAGCGTCGCCAGCGCGCTGTTAGCCTCCAGCTCGGCGATCATGGCCGCCGCGCCGAAGGAAAAAGCGGCGGCGGCAGGGGCCATCGAAACCATGGCCTATGAGCTGGGCGCGGGACTGGGGATTGCCCTGTTTGGCCTGATCCTGACCCGCAGCTACACCTCGTCAATTGTTCTGCCGGGTGGAATCGAGGGCGCGGCGGCGGAGCAGGCGTCATCCTCCATCAGCGAGGCGATTAAGCTGGCGCAGTCGCTGCCCGCCATACCGGCGCAAAGCCTGCTTGAAGCGGCGAAGGCGGCGTTTATTCATTCGCACAGCATCGTGCTGGCGACGGCTGGCGTCCTGCTTCTGCTGCTGGCGGCCGGTATCTGGCGTAGTCTGGCAAAAGCGCCTGAGCTGAATTAACCCTCACAGCTGAAGAGAAAGCGCCATCGCCGCCCGCCGTAGCGGGGCGAGGGCTTTCTCTTTCAGCGCGGCGGCGTTGGTATAGCCTGCCGGAACGCCAACGTTAAGCGCCGCCACCACCTGGCCGCTGCGGGAGAGCAGCGGTACCGCCAGCGAACATAATCCCACCTCAATTTGCCGGTCAGCGAGCGCGTAGCCCTGCATGCGCACTCTGGCGATTTCCTGCCGTAAACCCGGCATATCGCATAGCGTATACGGGGTATAGCGGATCAGATTGGCTCGTGACAGTGTCACAATTAATTGAATTTATTGGTAAAAAATGTAATGGTAAACAGGCGAACACTTAAACGTATATTTTTTAATTTCATAGCTCTGGAGTCACGACATGTCGGTCACATACGAAGAAAGTATGGAGCATATGGAGACGTTTGGTTTAACTAGGCTGGAAACTATGCACATTGCTGAATATCAGAAAGCACTTGAAGAGGAAGGGTTCTTCTGGGATTACCAGCACGGGGTTGTTATGCATACTTTATCTGGCGAGCGTGTTGTCACCAATACAGAACAACTCGATGCTTTGCTAAAGCATCTTGAAAGCTATAGGAATAATTTGTCTGATCCGTCGATATAAATGTGAAATATGTTTTTTGAACGTAGTACAAGTGAGACGTGATTATAATAAGGAACTATTAATATAGCATGGCACAGTTTTTATATATTATAATTGCATATTTGATTATGGATTGTGCTAGATAATGATGGGTGAAAGTGGAGGGGTAATGGATTGGACTAAAGTTCCTAATGGTTTAAAAGAGCGATATACGTCTATTTCAAACATATCTTATGGCCTTTTAAAGATGGCTATGCTCGAGGAAATAAATATAAATCCTATGCCAGTATCTCCTGGCGGGGATAGCAAGTCTTATGAGGTTTTCTCAAGCGAGTTCAATGCTATAATGTTGGTGGCTCATTTTTATGAGAATTTGATGTATTTTGAAGACAAGCGTCTAGAGTTGGAGGGAAATAATGATTTTCAAATAAAAATTCCCGATTTTTATTTTCAGCATCCGTCTTTAAATGCGAGATTATCAACTGGATATAAAGAAAGTTCAATTATTTCAGATGTTGTAAGAAAGACAAAACAAAAACTAAACTATTCAAAAGACCAGTCTTTTGTTCTAAGTCAATTACATAAGCTTGAATTTATATCCGTTTTCTCTCATCTGGAAGCTTACGTGGAAAGTTTGCTAGTTGAGTTCGTCGGGCTTGAACGCAAAAGAGCCGCGGCAAAAGTTAGAAAATCATCGCTGCCAGATTTAATGACTGAAGTTTTAAACTCAATAAATCCTATGATAATTGAAGTGATCAACTATCTGGACAAGGATGCGCTGCGGTTCATTAGATTCTGCCATAAACTGAGGAATTTACATACACATAACCTGGGGATTGTTAATGATTACTTTTATAGCGAATGTATTAATGATGGATACTTTGTGCATGATGTCTGTAGTGAAACAGAGGAGCCTGTTCTTGAATATTCAAGAATGAATTTTGAATATTTTGATTATGTTTTTAAAGTTGGAAAAGTTGTAAATCTATCTTCTATGTTGCAACCTTTTAGACTTTTCTCTAGAGAAATTGTTTTTATTACAGAAGCGTTTTGTGGTTCGGGTGGGGATTAATATGGGCTTTAGTGGAACTGGTGCGTTTCAATAATAATGATACATCAGTTAATTTCATATATTGATGGTTTTGTTATAAATATTTTCTGGCGCATAGAATTCTTTTATTAACGCTTATTTATAGTTAACTTTATAACTTACACAATTTATGTCATTGGAGGTGATTTATTGTAAATTATATGTTCATTACCTTTCATGGTTGTTCATTATAAAATTTTGTTGTTTAATTCATTCTTTTAATCTTTGGTATGTCGAGGTATTTAATGGTATTTAACCTGATGATAACGCTAAAAAATAATCCCTCATGGTTATAGTTATTTTTTTAAATGGTTTATGAGTTAATTTAATAACTCCAATAGATCATCAAGTTTGAAGTTTTGAATGTCTTTAGGAAACATCTTTATTGATTTTTCCTCTAAAGCCATAACATCATCTTTAGTTGTCAGTTTTTCGTCTTTGTAATAGGATTCCTTAATACTTCCATCAGCTTCAACATAACTTAGCTTTGCTGTATTTATGAGGCTTATGTTTATGGTTTTTTCTCTGTTTTTTTGATTAAATTCAATAATTTCTCGTGAAAGTTCGAAATAATAAGAGTTATTGTTTTTCCCAAATAACTCAGACAGTTTACCTTTACCACCATTAGCTGTGTAACCAATCCAGAAATAATTGATAGGGATTAGTTTTTCTTTTGTTTCTCGATCAGTGGATTGTTTTACTAATAAAAAGGTATGGATGCTTTCATCAAAATTTTGAACAGGGTATCCTTCGTTGGAAATGGTCAGTCTTTCAGTGTGATAGATTTTTAGAACTTCATCATACTCCAAGCTCTTTTGGAAAATAAAAATAGGAGCGTACTCTAATTTTGATATTTTGCTTTGATTGTCACCTATCACATAGCTTAGATAAGCGGTACATAAACTTATAATTATAGGAATAACAATTGCAGTTTTTTCCCAAGACCAACATGTTAATTTCATAGACTACCTCATCTGTTCGTGAGTCATGTTAGGGGAGTTTCTTGGGGTTCTTAAGAGAATTTTCCATCTTATTTGTATTGCAAGGTGTATAGTTCCATTACTGCAAATGGTTCGATAATATAGCAAAAAAGTTATTATAAATCAAGTGATAAAAAGTCTTGCAATAAATATCCTGACCCTTTGACCGCAGAAACTCTCCGTGAGCACGATGGGCTGTCAGAAGCCGGCGATCGTCCGCATAACCCGTCCGGACGGAATTTGCGGTATTGGCGAAGCACCACCATCGGTGGATTGAGCTACGGCGTGGAAAGCCCGGAAGCCATCGTGTCGGCGATTAACCATTACCTGACGACGCTGCTCAAGGGCCAGGCAGCCGATAATCTGAATGTCCTTACCGCGCGGACGAACGGCGCGGTTAAAGGCAATACCTTTGCCAAATCAGCGATCGAAACCGAGCTGCTGGATGCGCAGGGTAAGGCGCTTGGCCTGCCGGTTTCCGCGCTGCTTGGCGGCGCGCTGACGATCTCGCTGCACGCCTGGTCGACGCTACCCCTACAGTGGGGCAGCGAGATGTCTGGCCCGCTATTGCTGAGGGACTATATTGTCAGCGCGCCGCTAACGTTCGCCGAAGGAGAGGTGACGCTACCGCAAACGCCGGGTCTTGGCACTGAACTGGAAGCAGACGTGGTATCAGACGGTGGCCAGCAGCCTGATGCATCGCTACGGTACGCTGGCGGAGCAGGCCAATGCCATCCTGTTTCTCGCCAGCGATGAGGCCAGCTATATCACCGGCGTGACGCTGCCGGTCGCCGGCGGCGATCTCGGTTAGCGCCGGGTCGCCTGCCAGCAAAGCAGGGAGCCGGCGCACACCATTCCGGCGCCCTGCCAGAACGACCACGACAGCGCGGCGCTGAGCAGTGCCGCCGCCAGCGCCGAGGAGAGCACCGGCGTAAAGTAGGAGGCGGCGGCCAGCAGGCTGACGTTGCCGTGCAGGATCCCGACGTTCCACGCCGCGTAGCCTAATCCCAGAGCAACGGACAGCGCGATCAGTTTGGCTATCACCGGCCAGCTAAAGACCATGGGCGGCTGTTCGCTGAACAGGAACTTCAGCCACAGGGTCAGGGCGGTAAGCAGAACAAAAAGGGTAATCCCGTTTTTGCCCTTCGCGTATTTAGCGGTGACCGTGCAGTAGGCCGCCCAGATAAACGCGCCGATGAACGCCAGAATATAGCTCAGCGGGCTGGAAACCACGTTGCGGGTAATTTCATCTACATTCAGACCATGCTCACCGCCTAATACCCAGGTGACGCCGAATAAAGCGAGAAATAATCCCGGAATAACCAACCAGCTGCTTTTTTGGCCGTTAAACAGAATGGCGAATAAAATCGTCAGGCTGGGCCACAGATAATTAACCATGCCCACTTCAATAGCCTGCTGGCGGCTACCGGCTAATCCGACCGACAGCGCCAGGCAAATTTCATAGCTGACGAACAGCAGGCTCCCTGCCAGTAAATAGGGGCGAGGGATCTGGCGTATTTGCGGGAAGCCGACGGTAAAGATCAGCAAAAGGCCGCTCAGGCTGTAGATCATCGCCGCGCCGCCCACCGGACCAAGCCCTTCGCTTACGCCACGAATCAGCCCGACCATGGTGCTCCACAAGACGATAGCGGCCAATCCAATGAGCGTGGCTCTCTTCTTCTCCATATTTAACCTGATGTTGGTTCAAACGCAGTCGGGTTTTATAACACTTTTTTTTCGCTTTCGGGGGATATTTTCCTCCGCGCTTAATCCTAATGGAGTAACGAAATTTAAGGCGGCTGACTATTAAGGGGTCATGGGTTCAGGACATTGATTTGACGCAAATAAAACAGGGTTATTGCTGTTAATTTCCACTCCCGCAATGAATAAACATCCCGCATGGAGGGGAACAATGGACGTCAGCCGCAGAAAGTTTTTTAAAATCTGCGCAGGCGGTATGGCCGGAACAACAGCCGCTGCATTGGGTTTTGCGCCCAAAATGGCCCTGGCTCAGGCGCGTAATTACAAATTGCTGCGCGCCAAAGAGATCCGCAACACCTGCACATACTGCTCCGTGGGCTGCGGGCTATTAATGTATAGCCTGGGCGACGGCGCGAAAAACGCGAAAGAAGCGATTTACCACATTGAAGGCGACCCGGATCATCCGGTGAGCCGCGGCGCGCTGTGCCCGAAAGGCGCGGGGCTGCTTGACTATGTTCATAGCGACAACCGCCTGCGCTATCCGCAGTACCGCGCGCCGGGTTCGGATACATGGCAGCGCATCTCCTGGGATGACGCGTTTACCCGCATCGCCAAACTGATGAAAGCCGACCGCGACGCCAATTTTATTGAAAAGAACGAACAGGGCGTGACGGTTAACCGCTGGCTGTCCACCGGGATGTTATGTGCCTCTGCGGCCAGTAATGAAACCGGCATGCTGACGCAAAAATTTGTGCGCTCCCTCGGCATGCTGGCGGTAGACAACCAGGCGCGCGTCTGACACGGACCAACGGTAGCAAGTCTTGCTCCAACATTTGGTCGCGGTGCGATGACCAACCACTGGGTTGATATCAAAAACGCTAACGTCGTGGTGGTGATGGGCGGTAACGCCGCCGAAGCCCATCCGGTGGGATTCCGCTGGGCGATGGAGGCGAAAAACAACAACGATGCGACGCTGATTGTCGTCGACCCGCGCTTTACGCGCACGGCGTCGGTGGCCGATATTTATGCGCCGATCCGTTCCGGTACCGACATTACCTTCCTGTCGGGCGTGCTGCTGTACCTGATCGAAAATAACAAAATCAATGCCGAGTACGTTAAACACTACACCAACGCCAACCTGCTGGTGCGCGACGATTTTGCCTTCGAAGATGGCCTGTTCAGCGGCTACGATGCCGAAAAGCGTCAGTACGATAAATCGTCGTGGAACTATCAGTTCGACGAAAACGGCTACGCCATGCGCGACGAGACGCTGCAGCATCCGCGCTGCGTCTGGAACCTGCTGAAGCAGCACGTTTCGCGCTATACGCCGGAGGTGGTGGAGAATATCTGCGGTACGCCAAAGGCGGACTTCCTCAAAGTGTGCGAAGTGCTGGCGTCAACCAGCGCGGCGGACCGAACCACCACCTTCCTTTACGCGCTGGGCTGGACGCAGCATACCGTCGGGGCGCAGAACATCCGTACCATGGCGATGATTCAGCTGCTGCTCGGCAATATGGGGATGGCGGGCGGCGGCGTCAACGCGCTGCGCGGGCACTCCAATATTCAGGGGCTAACCGATTTAGGCCTGCTCTCAACCAGCCTGCCGGGCTACCTGACGCTGCCGTCGGAACAGCAGACGGATCTGCAAAGCTATCTCGCCGCCAATACGCCGAAGGCGACGCTGGCCGAACAGGTGAACTACTGGAGCAACTATCCGAAGTTCTTCGTCAGCCTGATGAAATCGTTCTACGGCGACGCGGCGCAAAAAGAGAACGACTGGGGCTTCCACTGGCTGCCGAAATGGGACCAGGCTTATGACGTTATCAAGTATTTCAATATGATGGATAACGGCAACGTCACGGGCTATATCTGCCAGGGTTTCAATCCGGTGGCGTCCTTCCCGGACAAAAACAAGGTGGTCCGCAGCCTGAGCAAGCTGAAGTACATGGTGGTTATCGACCCGCTGGTGACCGAAACGTCGACCTTCTGGCAAAACCACGGCGAGTCGAACGATGTTGACCCGGCGGCGATTCAGACCGAAGTGTTCCGCCTGCCGTCCACCTGCTTCGCCGAAGAGGATGGTTCAATCGCCAACTCCGGGCGCTGGCTGCAGTGGCACTGGAAAGGCCAGGACGCGCCGGGCGAAGCGCGCAACGACGGCGAAATTCTGGCCGGCATTTACCACCGTCTGCGCGAGCTGTATCGCACCGAGGGCGGCAAAGGCGTCGAGCCGCTGCTGAAGATGGGGTGGCACTACAAGCAGCCGGATCGTCCGGAATCAGAAGAGGTCGCGAAAGAGAACAACGGCTACGCGCTGGCGGATCTCTTCGACGCTAACGGCGCGCCGCTGGCGAAGAAGGGCCAGCTGTTGAACAGCTTCGCGCTGCTGCGCGATGACGGTACCACCGCGTCGTCCTGCTGGATCTATACCGGCAGTTGGACCGAGCAGGGCAACCAGATGGCCAACCGCGATAACGCCGATCCGTCAGGCCTCGGCAACACGCTCGGCTGGGCATGGGCGTGGCCGCTCAACCGGCGCGTGCTGTACAACCGCGCGTCGGCGGATATTAACGGCAAGCCGTGGGATTCGAAGCGGATGCTGATCCAGTGGAACGGCAGCAAGTGGGTTGGCAACGATATTCCGGACTTCAATACCGCGCCGCCGGGCAGCAAAACCGGGCCGTTTATTATGCAGCCGGAAGGACTGGGGCGCCTGTTTGCCCTGAATAAGCTGGCGGAAGGTCCGTTCCCGGAACACTACGAGCCGATGGAAACGCCGCTTGGCACCAACCCGCTGCACCCGAACGTGGTCTCCAGCCCGGTGGTGCGCCTGTATGAAGAGGATGCCCTTCGTTTAGGTAAGAAGGATAAATTCCCGTACGTCGGCACCACCTATCGCCTGACCGAGCATTTTCATACCTGGACCAAGCATGCGCTGCTCAATGCGATTGCGCAGCCGGAACAGTTTGTCGAAATCAGCGAAGGTCTGGCGAAAGCGAAGGGGATTGCCAACGGCGATCGGGTGACGGTCAGCAGCAAGCGCGGCTTTATTCGCGCGGTAGCGGTGGTGACGAGTCGTCTGCAAACGCTCAACGTTAACGGCCAGCAGGTAGAAACCGTCGGGATCCCGCTGCACTGGGGTTTTGAAGGGGTAGCCCGCAAAGGTTACATCGCCAATACCCTGACGCCAAACGTCGGGGATTCTAACTCGCAAACGCCGGAGTACAAGGCGTTTCTGGTCAACATCGAGAAAGCGTAAGGAGCGAATGCATGGCGATGGAAACCCAGGACATTATCAAACGCTCCGCCACCAACCCGATCACGCCCGCGCCGCGCGCGCGGGATTTTAAGGCGGAAGTGGCGAAGCTGATCGATGTCTCCTCCTGCGTAGGCTGTAAAGCCTGCCAGGTGGCCTGTTCCGAGTGGAACGATATCCGCGATGAGGTTGGGCACTGCGTCGGGGTGTACGACAACCCCGCCGATCTGAGCGCCAAATCCTGGACGGTAATGCGCTTTAGCGAAACCGAACAGAACGGCAAGCTGGAGTGGCTGATACGCAAAGACGGCTGCATGCACTGCGAGGACCCGGGCTGCCTGAAGGCGTGCCCGTCCGCCGGGGCGATTATTCAGTACGCTAACGGCATCGTCGACTTTCAGCAGGAGAACTGCATCGGCTGCGGCTACTGCATCGCCGGGTGCCCCTTTAACGTCCCGCGCCTCAATAAAGAGGATAACCGGGTCTATAAGTGCACCCTGTGCGTTGACCGGGTCAGCGTCGGCCAGGAACCGGCCTGCGTGAAAACCTGCCCAACCGGCGCGATTCACTTCGGCAGCAAGAAAGAGATGCTGGAAGTGGCCAACGAGCGCGTGGAAAAGCTGAAGAAACGCGGCTATCCCCATGCCGGGGTGTATAACCCGCCGGGCGTCGGCGGCACCCACGTGATGTACGTGCTGCATCATGCGGACCAGCCGGAGCTGTACCACAACCTGCCGAAAGAGCCGCAGATCGATACGTCGATCAACCTGTGGAAAGGCGCGCTGAAGCCGCTCTCGGCGGTCGGGTTTATCGCCACCTTTGCCGGGCTGATTTATCACTACATCGGGATTGGGCCGAATAAAGAAGCGGATGACGATGAGGAGGAGCATGATGAGTAAATCGAAAATGATTGTGCGCACGAAGTTTATTGACCGCGCCTGTCACTGGACGGTGGTCATCTGCTTTTTCCTGGTGGCGCTATCGGGGATCTCGTTTTTCTTCCCGACGCTGCAGTGGCTGACCGAAACCTTCGGTACGCCGCAGATGGGGCGAATTCTGCATCCGTTCTTCGGGGTACTGATTTTCGTGGCTCTGATGTTTATGTTTGTGCGCTTTGTCCATCACAATATTCCCGACAAGCAGGATCTCCCCTGGCTAAAGGGCATTATTGAGGTACTGAAAGGCAACGAGCATAAAGTGGCGCGGGTAGGGAAATATAACGCGGGGCAGAAAATGATGTTCTGGACCATCATGAGCATGATTTTTGTGCTGCTGGTGACCGGCGTGATTATCTGGCGGCCCTGGTTTGCCCACTATTTCCCGATTCAGGTTATTCGCTATAGCCTGCTGATTCACGCGACCTCGGCGATTATTCTTATTCATGCGATTCTGATCCACATGTATATGGCGTTTTGGGTGAAGGGATCGATTAAAGGCATGATCGAAGGGAAGGTGAGTCGCCGCTGGGCGAAGAAGCATCATCCGCGCTGGTATCGCGAGGTGGAGCGTCAGGAAGCGAAGAAAGAGAGCTGTGAAGGGCTGAAGTAAGCGTAACTGAGCAACCCGCTCTGGCTGAAGCCGGAGCGGATCAGGTATTGGTAACAAGGGCGTCAATGGCGGAAATAACTTCGCCTCTGGCGCTTTTTAAGTTACAGATAAAATCTTCGCGCTTGATCGGCTTATTATTAAGGTTTGTCATCATCGGCGAACAAAGCATAAACGTTTCAAATTCAATATTTACCTCAGGAACTGAATAATCAATCTGCCAGTGAACCTATGAAATAATCACGCCGTTTTATGGATAAATATGCCACCCGGCGTTTTTATCTGGTCTGCCGTTTAATAATGCACAATAATGCCGGCGGTATGTTTTATAACAAGTGATTAGTTGTATGAAAAAGACTATTTTTTCGTTAGCGCTTGGCACTTTTGGTCTCGGAATGGCGGAATTTGGCATCATGGGCGTATTACCTGAAATTGCCCGTGACGTCGGAATATCGATTCCCGCCGCGGGCAATATGATCTCCTGGTATGCGCTTGGCGTCGTCATCGGCGCGCCGGTGATGGCGCTGTTCTCCAGCCGCTTTTCGTTAAAATCGGTGATGCTGTTCCTCGTGGCGCTGTGCGTTATCGGCAATGCCATCTTTACGCTATCTTCCAGCTATTCGATGCTGGCGCTGGGGCGCCTGATCTCCGGTTTCCCGCACGGCGCCTTCTTTGGCGTGGGGGCGATCGTTCTGTCGAAAATTGCGCCGCCGGGGAAGGTCACCGCCGCGGTGGCGGGAATGATTGCCGGAATGACGGTCGCTAATTTGCTGGGGGTTCCCGCCGGAACCTGGCTTGGCCATCAGTTTAGCTGGCGCTATACCTTTCTGGCGATTGCGGTGTTTGACATCGCCGTGCTGGTCGCCATCGCCTGGTGGGTGCCCACGCTGTTTGATAAACCGACGACGCGCCTGCGCTCGCAGTTTCATTTTTTAACATCGCCCGCACCGTGGTTAATTTTTGCCGCGACGATGTTCGGCAATGCCGGCGTATTCGCGTGGTTTAGCTATATTAAGCCGTTTATGATTAACGTCTCCGGTTTTGGTGAGAGCGCCATCATAGCCATTATGCTGCTGGCGGGGCTGGGGATGGTTCTGGGGAATTTATTCAGCGGTAAAGTCTCCGTCCGTTATAGCCCGTTACGTATTGCCGCCGTGACGAATGGCGTGATTGTCGTGACTTTATTACTTCTGTTCCTGCTGGGTGAGAATAAAGCCGCCGCATTAACCCTCGCGTTTATTTGCTGCGCGGCCCTGTTTGCCCTGTCGGCACCGTTGCAAATTCTGCTGCTGCAAAATGCGAAGGGCGGCGAGATGCTGGGCGCGGCGGGCGGCCAGATCGCCTTTAATCTCGGCAGCGCCATTGGGGCGCTATTCGGCGGGATGATGATTACGGCCGGTCCTGGCTGGCGTTTCGTTGCCTTACCGGCCGCGCTGCTTTCGTTTCTTGCGCTCAGTTCGCTGCTGATTTATGCCCGCCATCAGCGGCGTCTGGCCTGATTAAGCCCGCTGGCGGCTATTCCTGCCACGGCTCGCCGAGGGTCAGCATTAACCGGTTGGCCCAGGCAAAGAAGGCCGCCGATTGCAGTAAATCCAGCCGGGCGAGGGTATCCAGCCCCTGTTGCTCGACGGCGGCAAGGTGGTCAACGGACAGGGAGGGAGGGGTAACGGAAATCGCGGCGGCGAAATCGATCTGCGCCTGCCATCCCGGCGTCTGCCCGTCGCTTAACTGCTCTCCCGGCGTCACCGCCAGCAGCGTCTCTATCGCCGTTTCATCTTTGGCCAGCTGTGCCGCTTTGCGCGCATGCACCGAGGCGCAATAAATACAGCCGTTGATTTTGCTCGCCACCGTTGCCGCCAGCTCGCGCTCGGCGCGCGGCAGGCCGCCGGGAGTATAAAAGATCCCTTTATCGGTTAACGTGCGCTGCTCGAGGAGCGGCAGGTTGCGCGCCAGCAGGCGGAAGTAGGGCGAATCGCTGTGGCCGAATTTCGCCAGCAGCGCCTGCTCGTCGGGGGTAAATTCCGCCAGCGGTTTAGCCGCCAGCCAGGGCTCCCAGTGCAGTTCATCGCGGGTGAAGTGCACCGGCGCCTTCTTACCGCTGATGGTTTGCGGCGAGGTATGCCAGAATCCCGCCACCGTCGGGGTTTGTGCGACGTGGATATTTTTGCCGTTAAGCAGGCGCAGCCCGACGACCAGCCGGCTCTGGAAGCTGACAAACGCGATAAGCTGGGCGAGGGTGACGATGCCGCGCAGGCTCCATCCGGCGCGGATTAAGGCCTCAAGCGCCGACGGCGTGGCCTCCACGGGCGTAAAGGTCAACAGCCGGGCAAAGGCCAGCGCCGGCGCCAGCCGCGGCGATGTGGGGTCGGCAATGCCAAAGCCGGCGTAGTGGGCGGCCAGCGCATCGCTCTCATGCAGCTTCGCCACCCTCGCGGCCACGGCAAAACGTTCGTCGAGCGGAAAGTCGTTATCCTGCTGACCAAACAGCGTTTCATAACTTCCCTGAGCATGGCGGGTGGCCGCCTCGCGCACGGCTCGCGCCGCCGCTAAGGCGGAATCGGGGGCAATTTCTGCCAGTTCGGCCAATATATCCTGACTGAGCGTCATGGTGACTCCTTATCGTATCTGCGGGGCAATATGCTGAGCGATCAGCTCAATGGAACGAAGCGTGTCGCGGTGCGAGGGTTCAACGGAGTGCACCTGAAACGAAATATCGGTTACCCGCCGCAGGACGCTATCGCGGGCCAGCGAAGCGGCGACGTGCTGCGGGTCGCCAACGTGTGCGTCAAGCTGCGGCAAAAAATCAGTGACAGTGTCACCAATAATATCATGACCTGCGGCGCGATGCTGGGCAGCCTGCTGGCGCAGGCCGGGTTCAGCGACCTGCAGCGCATACTGCTGGCTATCGGCGACAAAGGCCGTCCGCGAGGCGAGGATCCTTGGCTCGACGCCCGCCGGCAGCGCGGCGAGATAGGCGTCAATAATCGGATTCTGGATAGCGTCCAGCGGCAGCGTGGGCTGTCCGGCCGGACGCGGCTGCGTGCGCGAGAGCATCAGCCCGTGCCCGGCCTGAGCCGCGCGAACCGCCCCCTCAATGGAAAAGGTGGCAATCCAGATGCGCTCCGCCAGCTGCGGCGCCTGAGGGTACAGATGATTATCCGGGTGCGAGAGCGAATCCCCGCGCCAGGCGCTTTGAATCAGATGCAGGTGTTCGGCAAATACCGCGCTGCGCTGGTCCATCGTCAGCCCGAAGGGTAAAAACGAGGTGGGGGTGCCGCCGGAGCCGAAGCCCACCTCCAGCCGTCCATCGGCGAGCAGATCCAGCACCGCCGCATCCTCCGCCACCCGCAGCGGGTTTTCCATGGGCAGGGTGATAATGGCGGTGCCAAGACGAATGCGCTCGGTGTGCGCCGCGGCGTGGGCGAGAAAGACCAGCGGCGACGGCAGGCCGCCTTCGTGCTCATGAAAATGGTGCTGAGCGATCCACGCGCTGTCGAATCCCAGGCGTTCCGCGTGGCGAATTTGCTCGGTGGCCAGCCGGTAGCGCTCTTTAGGCGTGGCGTGGTCCAGCAGACGGGTGAAAAAGCCCAGTCGTTTACGCGTCATGCAACCTCCTTGCTCGGGGATGAAAAGTGGGGAATCGCGGCGATAAGCTCGCGGGTATAGTCATGCTGCGGGGCGCTAAACAGTCGGCTGACGTCGCCGTGTTCAACCACCTGGCCCGCCCGCAGCACCGTCACGCTGTGGGCGATACGGCGCACCGTCGCCAAATCGTGAGTGATAAACAGATAGCTCAGCCCCAGCTGCTGCTGAAGCTGCTGCAGCAGCGCGAGAATTTGCGCCTGCACCGTGACGTCCAGCGCCGAAGTCGCTTCATCGAGGACAAGGATCGTCGGTTCAAGGATTAAGGCGCGGGCGATGGCCACCCGCTGCCGCTGGCCGCCGGAAAGCTCACGGGCGGTTCGCGACAGCAGCTCCGGAGCGAGCGCCACGCGGGCGGCGACCGTTTCGACGCGCTGGCGCCGCACTTCGGCGTTGAGGCGGTCGAAGTTTTTTAACGGCTCTTCGATAATCTCAAACAGCGTTTGCCGCGGGTCCAGCGAGGCAAAAGGATTCTGGTAAACGAACTGAATTTTACGCCGCAGCTGGCGGAGCGCCTCGCGGCTGAGATGCCCGGCATCGATACCGTCGATAGCGATATGGCCGCTATCGGCCTTTTCGAATCCCAGCAGGATCCGCGCAAGGGTCGTTTTGCCGGAGCCGGACTCGCCGACCAGCGCGTGGGTGCTGCCGCGCTTCACCTCGAAGCTCACGGCGTCCAGCGCCTGCAAATGCGCGCGGCCTAATGAGAAGCGCTTGCTGATGCCCTCCACGCGGATCGCCGGGGTCGCCAGCACGCGCCCGTTGGCCGGGGCAATGGTCAGCGTCGACCCCTGGAGATCGCTCAGCAGCTGGCGGGTATAGGTATGCTGCGGCGTACGTATGACGTCGCCGGTCGCGCCCTGTTCCTGAATCTCGCCGTGACGAAAGACCAGAAGACGGTCGGCGCGTTCCGCCGCCAGCGCCAGATCGTGGGTGACGAACAGTACCGCCGTGCCGGACTCCCGGCGCAGCGTATCCAGCAGGTCGAGGATCCGTTTCTGTACCGTCACGTCGAGGGCGCTGGTGGGTTCATCGGCAATGATTAAGTCGGGTTTCAGGGCGATCGCGATAGCAATCAGCACCCGCTGCTTCATACCGCCTGAAAGCTGGTGGGGATATTGATCGATGCGCTGTTCCGGGTGGCTCAGCCCAACTTTGGTCAGCAGCGCCAGCACCTGCGCTTTACGCGCCGCGGCGCTGCTTTTTTGATGCAGACGCAGGATTTCCCCCACCTGCGCGCCGATGGTTTTCACCGGATTCAGGGAGTTGCCCGGATCCTGAGGCACCAGGCTAATCCGCGCGCCGCGCAGGCCGTCGAGGCGTTTAGCGGACCAGCCGCTGATATCTTCGCCATTAATCAAGATACGCCCGCTGTCCCGGCGCGCGTTATCCGCCAGCAGGCCAATAATCGCCTGCGCGGTGGTGGTTTTACCCGAGCCGGATTCACCGACAAACGCCAGCATTTCGCCGCGTTTGACCTGAAAACTCACGTCGTGCACGACCTCGCGCCATTCACGCTGTGAACGATAGCTGATGCGCAGATGCTCTACGCTTAAAACATTCATCGGCGTTCTCCGCTAAATTGACGGCTAATACGGTTGGCGGCGAGCACGACCGCAATCACCGCAATACCGGGAAGGGTGGTCAGCCACCAGGCGGTGGAGAGATAGTTGCGGCCTTCGGCGATCAGCAGACCCCACTCCGGGACCGGCGGCGGCGTGCCGTAGCCGAGAAAACTCAGGGTCGAGAGCGCCAGAATGGCCTGGCCGAACTGGAGGGTGGCAAAGGCCAGCACCGCGGTGAGCGAGTTGGGCAGAATATGCCGCCAGAAAACGGCGAAAAAGGTGCCGCCGCTGCCGTAGGCCGCTTCGACGAAGTCGCTGTGGCGTACGCGGACCACCTCCGCTCGCGCCAGGCGGGCAAAGCTGGCGACGGCCGCCGCGCCTACCGCGACGGCGGCGTTGAGCGTGCCGAAACCGAGCAGAATGATGACCGTCAGCGACAGCAATAAAGAGGGGATCGCCAGCAGCACGTCGACCAGGCGCATGATTGCCGACTCCACGCGTCCCGCCAGCGCGCCGGCCAGCGTGCCCAGCGCGGTACCGATAAACAGGCCGATCGCCACCGCCGCCAGCGCGGCGGAAAGCGAATGAACGGCGCCGAAGACGATGCGGCTCCACAGATCGCGGCCCAGCTGGTCGGTTCCCAGCCAGTGGCCGGCCTGCGGGGCCAGCCGCTGGGCGCCGGGGAACCCTTCCAGCGGGCTATAGGCGGTAAACAGCTGCGGAGCGATAGCCATCAGCGCGGCAACGATCATCACCGCCCAGGCCAGAAGCAGACCGGGCTGAACGCGCCGCGTACGCCAGTTTGACGTGCGGCGGCGCGCGGCGGTTGCGTAATCCACCAGGCTCATACGGCACCTCCGATAACGGTTTTCAGGCGCGGGTCGAACAGCGGCATCAGCAGGTCGACCAGCAGATTAATCAGCACGAAACCGAGGGCAGAGATCATCACCACCGCCTGCAGTACCGCGATATCCTGATTATTGACGGCCTGCTGCGTCAGCAGCCCCAGACCGCCGCGGCCAAACACGGTTTCGGTAATCAGCGCGCCGGCGATCAGTTCCCCCAGCAGCAGACCGGCGATGTTGAGCACCGGCAGCAGGGCGTTGCCGGTAACGTGCCGCCACAGGGCGCCGGTTTCGCTCAGGCCTTTGGCGCGGGCAACGGCGACAAACGGCTGCGCGGCGACCTGATCCAGACTGCGCATCAGGATTTGCGCCAGCGGAGCGGAAATCGGCACCGCGACGGCAATAATGGGCAAAATCAGCCCCTCAATCGGCCCGGGATTGATCACCGGGATCCAGCGCAGCTGAAAGGAGAAAATCTGAATCAGGGCGATGCCGAGCCAGAACGTCGGCAGCGAGATAAACAGCGCCGGCAGGGATTGCAGCGCGTTGCTGAGCCAGCGCAGGCCCGGCAGCCGTGAGGCGAAGGCGAGGGCGAAGGCCAGCGCCACCGCCAGAGCAAAGGCGGGCAGCGCCAGGCTTAATGTTTCCGGCAGGTTGCTGGCGATAAGCGCGCTGACCGGCAGCCCGGCCTGCAGCGAATAGCCAAAATCGCCACGCAGCATGGCCATCAGCGTGTGGAAGTACTGTCTCCACAGCGGGCTATCGGCCCCGTAGGCGAGGCGCATTTCGGCGATCTGCTCAGGGCTGAGCCCCAGATCCGGATTCTGAAACTTGATCAGTACCGCATCGCCGGGTAGCACCTGTAACAGGACGAAGGAGAGGGTAAACGCGGCCCACAGCACCAGTAAACCCTGACCGGACCGCCGCAGAAGATAGTGACTCATCGCGGGCTCCTTAGTGCTTTTCCAGCCAGGCGCCGTAGAACGACGGGCGGCCTACCGCTTCAAAACTGACGCCTTTCACCCACGGCGCGCCGGCAAAGACCTGCGGCTCTTCAAATATCGGGATCACGTAGGCGTTGTCCAGCAGGTAGCGCTGGGCGTCGCCGGTGAGCTGGAGGCGTTTTTGCGGCTCGACTTCGGCTGAGATCGCGGTCAGCAGCGCGTTGAGCTTATCGTCGCGGAAGCGTTGGACTTTGTCGCTGGAACCGCCTTTTTGCAGCAGCGCGTCGCGGTTAGCGGGGAAGAACATGCTTTTCACCACGTCAGGGTCGGCGCGGCCCACTTCCGACACGGTAAGCGGCGTTTTCAACGGGTCGAGGCTGTCCAGCGTACGGCTGCCGGCATCACCGGCTTTGACCGCCAGCGCAACGCCGACCTGGCGCCACTGCTGGGCGACAAGCTGGAGTACCTCTTTGTTTTGCGGCTGGGGCAGGGATTCATAGACGGTTAATGCCAGGCGCTGGCCATCTTTGACCCGTATACCGTCGGCGGCCGGTTTCCAGCCAGCCTCATCAAGCAGCTGTTTCGCTTTGGCCGGATCGAAAGCCAGCTTATCGCTGAGGTTAACGTATCCGGCCGCGGTGCTGGCGACGACGGAGGTCGCCTGCGGATAGTTGGCGGAGAACAGGGTTTCAACCACCTGTCTGGCGTCGGTGGCGTGCAGCAGCGCCTGACGAACGCGCAGGTCGGCAACCAGCGGATTATCCGGGCGGAAGCTCAGGCTGTCGTTAACGCCGCGCGTCGGGGCGGCATAGATTTTAAAGCCCCGATCGGTTGCCTGCTTTTCATCATAGGCCTGCACCTGGCGAATAAAATCGGCCTGGCCTGCCAGCAGCGCGCCAACGCGTACGCCATCTTCCGGGGTGACGATATAGGTTATGCCGTCGAGATTCGCTGGCCCCTGCTGGGCGAGACTTTTCGGCCCCCATTGATAATCCTGACGTGCGACCAGAGCGAGTTCACGTCCCGGCTTTTCATCTTTAACCGTAAAAGGCCCGGAGCCAATAATATGGCGGGCGTCGCCCAGCTCTTCAAAATTTCGCGCCAGGGTGCTCAGGGAAACCAGCCCGGAGCCGATGGTCGCAGTGCCCTGCAGAAATCCCGGCGAGGGCTTTTTAAAGTAGAACTTAACCGTCAGCGGATCGATGACTTCGCTGCGATCGTAGTTATTAATCACCTCGGACACCGGCAGGCGGTGCGCTTTATTACCGAGGCCGTAGGTATCAAAGTTTTTGGCAACCGCATTGGCGTCAAGCGGGGTGCCATCAGAAAAGGTGACGCCAGGGCGAATCTTAAAGGTATATTCGGTTTTATCCGCGTTGGCGCTCCAGCTTTCGGCAATCCACGGTTCGACTTGTAAGGTTTTTGGATTTTGCCAGGTCAGCTTATCGGTTATTTGATTAAGAATACCGCCGTTAGGATAAAAGCCTCCTGCCGGGGGATAAAGATTGGTATGCGGCTGCTGCTCCAGATAAATTAACGTGCCGCCTTTAACCGGCGCGTCGGCGGCCCACGCGGAAAACGCGCCGCTCAAAAACAATGCCGCCAGCGCGGGCAGGCGAAAACGGGTGTGCATGGTGAATTCCTTTGTTATCTCTTGTTTGGCCATCATCGGGCGCGCGTTTTAACAAAGGAAGTAAGGATTTGCGCTAAGCATTTGCATAAAAAGCATTTATACCCGGCTCGATTTTTAGGGGCTGGTATTTACATGCCTTTCAGCTGAAACTCATGCTGGATAATTTAATGACTGAGAGATAGTCAGCGTAATAAAGGGATAGCGACGATGCTGAAGTATTTACTGATGTTAGCGATGACGGTGCTGGCGGGCTGTACCAGCGCACCCAATTTGCCCTCTACCGATACCATTATTAAGGTTAAACCTATTGAGTCAGGCATCATTGCCAATTCAAACAAATACAGCTATCGATTCTTCCGTAAAGGGGTGCCGCAGGAGTACCAGCGTTATAATACTTTCTACGAACGCTTCAATAAGGTCGCATCCGGCGTACGGGTGAATTTTGTCGTGAAGCAGCATGAGGTTGTTGCGGAATATCTGGTGGTGCTCGACAAGCGCAGACTGGATGCCAGTCAGCTAAGTCTGTTAACCAGCCAGTACCACGCGACCGCGCTGGACAACGACCATCTTGGCGTACTGTTTAAAGCGACCGGTTTCTGGTCAACCGTTGATCCCAATGAGCTGGATGACGCTTATCGGCTTGCCAGACCCGTCGTCGTGTCAATTAACGATAAAACGCAGACCATTAGCCCTCTGGGAGAGATCGCCCTGATTCCGCTGGTGCCGCTATTTCCGCTGGTGATGATGTACGGTTGCGCAACGGGGCCGTGCGTGTAAAGGGACAATTAAACCTCTCCCGTAGCGGGAGAGGTCCGAAGATTAGCGGCGGAAATCAATGACCATACGGCCGCGAATCTGTCCCTGTTCCATCTCTTTGAAGATGGCGTTGATATCGCCCAGCGGACGCAGGGTCACTTTCGGTACGACTTTCCCTTCCGCGGCAAACTGGAAGGCTTCGGTCAGGTCCTGACGGGTACCGACCAGCGAACCCACCACTTCGATACCGTCGAGGACCAGACGCGGAATGTCCAGGCTCATCGCTTCCGGAGGCAGGCCTACCGCCACCACGCGTCCACCCGCGCGAACCGCATCCACCGCTGAGTTAAACGCCGCTTTGGCGACGGCGGTTACCACCGCGGCATGCGCGCCGCCGGTTTTCTCATGAATAATTTTGGCTGCGTCTTCGCTGCGGGAGTTGATGGTCAGGTCCGCGCCCATTTCCGCGGCCAGCTTCAGCTGTTCATCATTAACGTCAAGGGCGATGACTTTGGCGTTAAACACGTTTTTGGCATACTGCAGCGCCAGATTGCCGAGGCCGCCGAGGCCATAAATGGCAATCCACTGGCCGGGTTTGATATGTGAGACTTTGACCGCTTTATAGGTGGTGACGCCCGCGCAGGTGATGCTGCTGGCCGCCGCAGAATCGAGCCCGTCCGGCACTTTGACCGCGTAGTCGGCCATGACGATACACTCTTCCGCCATACCGCCATCCACGGTATAGCCGGCATTTTTCACCGAGCGACACAGCGTTTCGTTGCCGCTGTTACAATATTCACAATGCCCGCAGCCTTCGAAGAACCACGCCACGCTGGCGCGATCGCCCGGCTTCAGAGAATGAACGCCGGGGCCGACCTGCTGCACAACGCCCACGCCTTCATGGCCCAGAATGACCCCGGTTTTATCGCCAAAGTCGCCGTTCTTAACGTGCAGGTCGGTATGACATACGCCGCAGCAATCCATTTTTAAAAGGGCTTCGCCATGTTGCAGGGGACGAAGCGTTTTTTCCGTAACATTGACCTGATGATCTTGCGTGACGACAGCAGCTTTCATTCTGTTCTCCTTATTGAACATAAGCGTATTAACACAATTTTGTTTTTTACGCATGCTAAGGTTTAGCTTAAATCTTCATTAAATCAAGGAAATAATAGATATTCCTTGCCGGGGTGAGCTTGGTGCGCCGATTTTTTAATCAGAATTATTAATGAAATTCGCGTCACATTACTGTCATCGTTACGTCATACACGCTTCATTTGCGGCCTCTATCGTTCTGTTTTTCAATTTCTTATAACGATAGAGCGACACGACAATGCATCTGGTAAAAACACTCCTTGCCTCAGGCCTTCTGCTTTCCGCTACCGTTCAGGCGCAGAACGTACTGGATTTCCCGCAGCCGAAAAACAATCCTGAAGAGTTTTATGCCGTGACCGAAATTCCCGCGGGCGGCATTATCAAATATGAAACCGACGCCAAAACCGGATTTCTGATCGCCGATCGTTTCCAGTCAATGCCGGTGGCCTATCCGGCTAACTACGGTTCGCTGACGCAATCCCTGGCAGGGGATGGCGATCCGCTGGACGTGGTGTTTTATACCCGCGCGCCGATGGCGCCGGGAACGCTGATTAAGCTGCGTGCGATTGGCGTGCTCAAGATGATTGATGGCGGCGAGAAGGACGACAAAATCATTGCCGTTCCGGCAAGCAAAATCGACCCAACCTACGATGACATCAACACCATCGGCGATCTGCCGAAAATTGAGCAGGAGCGTTTGCAGGCTTTCTTCCGCGTTTACAAACAGCTGCCGGAAGGGCGTAAAAAAGTGGGGCTGAACGGCTTTAACGATGCCGCCGCCGCGAAGCAAGAAATTAAAGCGGCATGGGATGCCTGGAAAGAGAAAAATCCGCAATAAGCGGAAAAACAGGCATCGCCCGGTGCCTGTCGCTTTTTCTTCGCCCTATTATCCGCAGAGTGAGGTAATACGCTACGAAAGCGCTGATTACCCCCGACATGATGCTAACCCTGCCGGGCGGCCGGGAAGCCCCGGGCATTGACAGCCGCGTTCGGATGATGGTTGTATGGTGCAACCATTTGCTGACCAGGCTGCCTGACCATGACGACGTCCCCGCTTGTTGATGAAATTCGTATCGCGTCGCGCCTGATGGTGCGAGAGCTGGGCTTTATGAGCGCGACGCTTGCCGCCACGGACTATTCACCTTCCGCCGTGCACACCTTACTGGAAATATCGCTCCGCGGGGCGATGACCGCCGCGCAGCTGGTACAGATCCTCGGGCTCGATAAATCGAGCGTTAGCCGAATGCTTTCCCGACTACTGGCCGCCGGCGAGCTCCAGGAAAAACCCTCCGCCGGCGACGGGCGCTTCAAGCAGCTTGCGTTAACCGCCAAAGGCGCGGCGACAGTCGATAAAATTAACGCCTACGGCGCAATGCGGGTTGTCAACGCGCTGGCGCACCTGAGCGATGAGCAGAAACAATGTGTAGCGCAGGGGCTCACCGCCTGGGCCGGGGCGCTGGAAAAATGTCGCGACGCTGAGGCGACCGCCGCGAAAAAGGCGATTGATATCGTTACCGGCTATCGTCCGGGAATGATTGGCCGCATTACGCAGATGCACGGCGAGTACTATGCGAAGCATTATGAATTTGGTCACTTTTTCGAGAGCAAAGTGGCCAGCGGGCTGGCGGAGTTTTCCGGTCGTCTTGAGAAACCGTGCAACCGGGTTTGGCTTGCCGTTCAGGGTGAGCAGATTGTCGGATCGGTGGCGATTGACGGCGAGGATCTTGGCAATAATGAAGCGCATCTGCGCTGGTTTATCCTCGACGATAGCTGCCGGGGAAGCGGTGTTGGCCGACGTCTGCTGAATGAAGCGATGGCCTTTTGCGATAGCCAGAACTTCGCCGCGGTGCGGCTGTGGACCTTCAGCGGGCTGAACGCCGCCCGCAGGCTGTATGAATCCTTCGGCTTTACGTTGGATAAAGCGTGGCAGGGGGATCAGTGGGGGCGGATGATGACCGAGCAGCAGTTTAGTCGGGTCAAACCCGTTGCGCCTGCCGGCGCGGAATAATCTCCCGGCGCGGATCGCCGCGCCGGGAGAGCGCCTGTTAGCCTAATAACGTCGCAATCGTTGTTATCTCCTTGCGCCACTGCGCCTGCAGCTGCGGTTTTTGATGTTTTGGTTTGCGCGCCAGATCGTCGGCCAGCAGCTGCTCAAGCGTGACTAACCGCTCCAGCAGCGCATCCTGGTCCTCCTCCGGTTCGCTACTGTTCACCGTCACGGCCTGCGTCGCCGGACGACGAACGGCGGTGCGCAAAATCTCATACACCTCTTCGCTGCTGTGCCATTCGCTCAGCCCGCGCTCGTCGATAAGCCAGAAGCGATTGCAGCTGCGGTTAATGAGCTCGCGATCGTGGCTCACCAGCAGCAGGCCGCCGGGATAGTCGCGCAGCGTAGCCGCCAGCGCCGTTTTGCCATCCATATCTAAATGGTTGGTGGGCTCATCCAGCAGCAGCAGGCTATAGCGGGCCAGAGAGAGGCCGACGAACAGCAGGCGCGAACGCTCGCCGCCGCTTAAGGTGGCGACCTTTTGCCCGTGACGCGGCCAGCTGAATCCGGCGGAAATTAGCGCCCGCCTGCGCGCATCCGGGCCTGGTTCAAAGGGCTCCAGCGCGTCGAGAAGGGTATCGTCATCCGCCAGCTGATGCAGGGTCTGGTCGTAATAACCCGGCTTCAGCCGCGGATGCAGACGCAAACCGCTCTCCGTCGTTTCCTGCTGCATTTGCCGCCACAGCAGACGCAGCAGCGAAGACTTGCCGCCGCCGTTACGGCCCATCACCGCCACCCGATCGCCGCTTTTCAGGCGAGCCAGGCCCGCGGTAAACAGGGCCGGCAGACCGGGCGCGGGGGGAACCGGGAGCTGTTCCATCTCCAGCAGTCGGTCAGCCCGCAGCATGTCGCCGTGGAGCGCCAGCCGCCAGGGGGTGCCCATGGTCAGCTCGGTTTGGCTCTCCTTCAGGCGTTGAACCTGCTTCTCCATCTGCTTGGCTTTGCGGGAGAGATCTTCGTTGTCATAGGTCCGACCCCAGATAGCCAGCCGTTTGGCGCTGGCGGCGACCCGGTCGATCTCTTTTTGCTCGGCTTTATGGCGCTGCGCATCGCTGGCGTCCTGCTCTTCCAGCGCCCGGCGGGCGGCGCTGCAGGGCAGGGAGAAGGCGTGCAGCGTTCTGTCGCGCAGGATCCAACTGGCATTAGTTACAGCATCCAATAAGATATTATCATGCGACACCAGAACGAAGCTCCCCTGCCAGGTTTGCAGGAAGCTTTCCAGCCACAGGAGGGTCGGCAGGTCGAGATGGTTTCCCGGCTCATCCAGCAGCAGGAGATCCGGCTGCTGAATCAGCGCCCTGGCAAGCAGCAGCCGGGTATGCTGACCGCCGCTCAGGGTTGACGCCCGCTGCGCGGCCTCATCTGGCGTAAAGCCCATCTCTGCCAATAGCCTCTCCGCTTGCCAGCGCTGACTCTCACGCTCAGGGGCGGGAAGTTTCGCCAGTACTACCTGCAGCAGGGGCTGCGCTAACAGCGCATCGGGTAGATGCTGTTCCACACGCGCCATCAGACAGTGACTGGCCAGCGCCACGCTGCCCGAACTGGGCACGATGGTGCCGTCCAGCACCTGTAGCAGGGTACTTTTTCCGCAGCCGTTATAGCCAATCAGGCCAATACGGTCGCCTTTTTTCAGGGTAAAGGAGAGGTTTGTGAACAGCGGGCCAAACGCCGTATCAACATGAAGAGATTGTGCAGTTAGTAATGTGCTCATTGTGAACTTACTCAAGAGTTACAGGCATGTGAATGCCTCGTCAAACATCGCTGACGATAACCCGGTAAGCCCGAGGGAAGGGAGTTAGTCTATGGTTTCTTCGCTCAAGCTGAAGTTATCGCAGCACGATACCGATAACGCTTGAGCAGGTGCGATCGCCAAATGCAGGTGAAAAAAACATTTCACAGTACGACATGGGATCCTCCTTTTTTATTCAGTGAGTTGATGGGTGCTGGCAGTGTAGAGGGAGAAAGCGGTTTTGACCAGATGAGAATAAAAAAAGGCCTGCAAAGCAGGCCCCCTGTATGACTCATCTACCGGTTAAATCGACGTGCGCCGGTAGTTCCGGTACTCCGGCTGCCAGAAGTTATCGGCGATCGCCTGCAGCAACGCTTCGGCGGAGGTTTTCACCGCCACGCCCTGTTCCTGGGCGATTTTGCCCACCGCAAACGCGATAGCGCGTGAAACGATCTGAATATCCTTCAGCTCCGGCAGAACCGGGCCCTCACCGTTATTCACCAGCGGCGAATGTTTCGCCAGGGTTTCGCTGGCGGCCATCAGCATCTCATCGGTCACGCGCGATGCGCCCGAAGCGATAACGCCGAGGCCAATTCCCGGGAAGATATAGGAGTTATTGCACTGGGCGATAACGTACTGTTTGCCTTTGAGGGTGACCGGGGCAAACGGGCTGCCGGTGGCGACCAGCGCCGCGCCGTCGGTCCAGCTGAGGATATTCTGCGGCGTGGCTTCCACCCGGGAGGTCGGGTTGGAGAGCGGCATCACGATTGGCCGCGGGCAGCGCTTGTGCATCTCGCGGATAATCTCTTCGGTGAACAGCCCCGGCTGCCCGGAAACGCCGATCAGGATATCCGGTTTGACGTTGCGCACCACGTCGAGCAGCGACAGCACATCATTCGTGGTGTCCCACGCTTGCAGATGCTCACGCTTTTGCACCAGTTTGCTCTGGAACGGCAGCAGGTTCGGCATGGCGTCGGTCAGCAGACCGAAACGGTCAACCATAAAGACGCGTTTACGGGCTTCCTCTTCGCTTAACCCTTCGCGCTGGATTTGCGCGACGATCTGCTCTGCGATACCGCAGCCCGCGGAGCCGGCGCCGAGGAAGACAATTTTCTGCTCGCTCAGCTGGCTGCCCGCGCCGCGGCTGGCGGCGATCAGCGTACCGACGGTGACCGAAGCGGTTCCCTGGATATCATCGTTAAAGGAGCACACTTCGTGGCGATAGCGGTTGAGCAGGGGCATGGCGTTTTTCTGCGCGAAGTCTTCGAACTGCAGCAGTACGTCCGGCCAGCGGGCTTTAATCGCCTGGATAACGTCGTCGACAAACTGATAGTACTCGTCGTCGGTGATGCGCGGGTGGCGCCAGCCCATATACAGCGGATCGTCCAGCAGCTGCTGGTTGTTAGTACCGACGTCCAGCACCACCGGCAGCGTGTAGGCCGGGCTGATACCGCCGCAGGTGGTATACAGCGACAGTTTGCCGATAGGAATGCCCATCCCGCCGATACCCTGGTCACCGAGGCCGAGAATACGTTCGCCGTCGGTCATCACGATAACCTTGACGTTGTGGTTCGGTACGTTTTGCAGAATATCGTCGAGGTTATTGCGGTTCTGATAAGAGATAAACACGCCGCGGGCGCGACGATAGATCTCAGAGAAGCGTTCACAGGCGGCGCCGACGGTCGGGGTGTAGATAACCGGCATCATTTCGTCGAGGTGGTTGCCGACCAGGCGGTAGAACAGCGTTTCGTTGGTATCCTGGATATTGCGCAGGTAGATGTGCTTGTCGATCTCGGTTTTAAATCCCTGGTACTGGATCCACGCGCGTTCGGCCTGTTCTTCGATGGTTTCGACCACTTCCGGCAGCAGGCCCAGCAGGTTGAAGCTGCTGCGCTCTTCCATGCTGAAGGCGCTGCCTTTATTGAGCAGCGGAAATTCAAGCAGCACGGGGCCGGCGTAAGGGATGTATAGAGAGCGGTTTTTCTTATGAGTGAATTGCATCGCACTAACTCCTTGATAATCGCTTCAGCCCGGGCGCGGCGACAGGCGGGGGGCTGGCAGGGAATGGCAGCGGGCAGAGTATAAAGCAGAAGACATCAAAGGAGGGTAAACATGAGGCCGATAGTCTTAAAAAAACACCATCCCGGGGAGAGGACGGTGTTTTTATCATCATTCAGCTGAAAAGTTAGCCACCGCGGCGCTTGCGGCCGGTGGCGCGAACATGGTTAACCGTGGTTTCCGCATCGCCTTCCAGCAGCACTTTTTTCTGCTGAGAAAGCTTGTAGTTCAGACCAAGAAGATGACGTGCCTGTTGGTTCGATTTCATTCTTACTCCTTTATCCTGTGTCGGTTTCAAGGACAAGCCCGACGGGTGTCGGACGAAATTTAACCCTTAAGTACGCCGCGCATTTTTAGCGCGGCGATAATCATCGTGGCCCATTTTGCCGGGTTTAGCAACGTTGAGTCGGCAGATTAAGAACAGTCTTTTTAGCGAACCCCGGTTCGTCGGCCGGACAGGAGGTCACCCGCCATCCGGCACAAAGACCCGCACGTTAGCCAGTCTTACCACTTCATTTCGCCGGTATTCACTTTGGCGCTCAGATCCAGCGAACTCTCTTCCGCGAGTCCCGGCCAGCGCTGTTTCATCGCCTTGATAACGCCGGCGGAATCTTTGTGCGCGTTGAGCGCCTGCTCGAACTGGGTCAGATAATCGCGGGTAAAGGTAATCGCGCGGTCGCCTGCGGGCGGAGTCCCCAGGTAATGGCCGGGGATCACCTGCTGCGGATGCAACGCGGCCATCTCGTCGAGCGTACTTATCCACTGCTGGCGGCTTTCAACGCTCTGGGTGTCCGCCGTCCAGACGTGCATGCCCCACGCCACGCCGGTCCCGCCAAGAATGGCTTTATTCGCCGGGATCCAGACATAGGCGGCATAATTTTGCGGCTGGCGGATCTCAACCTTTTCGCCGTCGATGGTGAAGGTGTTTGCCGTCAGCGCTTGCGGGACGTAAACCTGCTTCGGCGCGCCGTCCTTCATCTGCGGGCCCCAGTAGGCCAGTTTGGCCGCTTTGGTGGCGTTAATGTGTTTAACCACTTCCGCGGTCGCCACCACGTTGACATCCGGGAAAGCCTTCACCAGCGGCTCGAGGCCGAAATAGAAGTCCGGATCGCCGGAGGTAATCACGATGCGGGTCAGTTTTTTACCGCTTTTCTTAATCATTTCAACCAGCTTCTCGCCATCTTTGACGCTGAATTGAGCGTCAAACAGCACCGCTTCATGCGGGCCGGAGGCGAGGGTGGAGTTAACCGCGAAAATGCCGTTCTCCTGCGGGTTGTAGGTTTGCAGCGTTAGGGGCGCGGCCAGAACCGACGTGCTGAACAGCGTGGTTGCGATAGCAAGGGCAGATAATTTCATATTCGTTTTCTCTTGGTCAGGTGAATGAGCGCTATTGTACGGATTTCATGATTTGCGAAAATTCCTGAAAAAAGAGATGCTGAGTTTCATAAAACGTGCAGATGGAAATCAGTTATGGATCGGGTAATTGCCGCGCAGGTGTATATGCGCATTTGTGAACTGGGGAGCTTAAGCGCCGCCGCCCGCGCGCTGGGGATGTCGCGTCCGATGGTCAGCCGCTATCTGGAACAGATGGAGCAGTGGGCGGGAACCCGGCTGGTCCATCGCTCAACCCGCAAACTGACGCTCACGGCTGCGGGGGAAAAGGTGCTGCAAAAAACGCGCACCCTGACGCAGCTGTCGGATGAGATCGCCGGGCAAAGCGAGCGTGCGATCCCCAGCGGGACGCTGCGCGTCGCCTGCGCTCACTTTACGGCGATGCAGCTGATTTCGCCGCTGCTACCCGATTTTCTCGCCCGTTATCCGCAGCTGCGCCTTGAGCTGGATATCAATAATCACCCGGTCAGCCTGATCGGCGAACGGATCGACGTGGCGATTCGGATCACCGACAATCCGGAGCCCGGGGCTATCGCCCGCCGCCTTGGCGTGTGTCGTTCGGTGCTGTGCGCGTCGCCGCGCTGGCTTCAGCAGAACGGTCCGCTGCAAACGCCGGAAGATCTCGCTCGTCACAACTGCCTGCATTACAGCCATTTTGCCAGCCAGACCTGGCAGTTTAGCGACGCCAGCGGCGAAAGCGTGGCGGTGGCGGTTTCCGGCAACCTTAGCGCCGGGATCTCCTCGCTGCTGATGGAGGCGGCGGTCGCCGGCTGCGGCATCGCGATGCTGCCGGAGCTGGAGGCGCAGCGGGCGCTCAACAGCGGGGCGCTGAAACAGGTTTTACCGGCCTGGCGGCCAAAAGCGCTAAGCGTATATGGTATTTACCTTTCTCGGGACTATCAGCCAACCGCGCTGCCGCTGTTTCTCGGTGAGATTCAGCAGAAACTGGCGCAAACTCACGATATAAAAGGAACCCTTTAATGATAGTGCTTCGCCCAATGCGCGATACGGAATACCCCGCGTATCTCGACTACTTTATCCCCGACTACGCGGCGGAAATCTCCGCCAATTACGCGCTCTCGCCGGCGGCCGCGTTAGCCCAGGCGCAGCGCGAAATTGCCGCGGATCTGCCCGACGGCGTCAATACTCGCGGCCAGGTTTTATGCTGCTTATTCGATGACAGTGACGGCGCAGAAAAGCGGGTCGGCTATCTCTGGTACAAGCCTGACGAAGAAATGCGCTCCGCCTTTATCTGCGATTTTTATATTTATCCGGCGTTTCAGGGACAGGGCCTGGGTAAACAAGCGATGGCGGCTTTTGAGCATGCGCTGAAAAGCCAGGGGATCGGCCAAATTAAACTGCGCGTGGCCGGGGATAATCAGCGCGCGCGCCATCTCTACGACGCCGCGGGTTTCCGCGTTACCGGCGTTAATATGAGTAAAAATATCCCGACGGATTGATCTGAAAAACGCCGCGCGCCGCCCAAATGCCTTAGGGGGTTCTATACTTAACCCTTTCATATCAAAAAAGGAGCGATATTATGGCAATCCATAAGAAAGGTCAGGCGCATTGGGAAGGGGATCTGAAAAGCGGAAAAGGAACCGTCTCGACCGAGAGCGGCGCGCTGAACCAGCAGCCTTATGGTTTTAACACCCGTTTCGAAGGCGTCAAGGGCACCAACCCGGAAGAGCTTATCGGGGCCGCCCATGCCGCCTGTTTCTCCATGGCGCTCTCGCTGATGCTGAGCGAAGAGGGCTACACCGCCACCTCCATTGATACCGTGGCGGTGGTGACGCTGGATAAGTCCGGCGGCGGCTTCGCCATCACCCAAATCGCGCTGCAGAGTAAAATTGTGCTGCCAGGCATTGAGGCCGATGCGTTTGACGGCATCATTCAAAAAGCCAAAGCCGGTTGCCCGGTGTCGCAGGTGCTGAACGCGGAGATAAGCCTCGACTACCAGCTCAATCCATAAGCTCACTGGCGCCCGCTATCGGCGGGCGCTCCTGCCCTAAAAGCCATCGTTGGTAAATGCCCCCGGCGTTAATAAATGCTATCTTTCTCGCTCACGGATCAGAGCAGGTGGGTAATGACCAGCATACGCGGAATGATTGAAGCCCAGGTTCTGGGCTTAACCGGCATGGCGCTAAAAGAGATCGATTTTGAACACCCCAAAGGCGAACCGGGGCTATTTGGTCCGCAGTCGGCCATCTGGCAGGTTCATGGCGATTTTACCTCCATGCTCTGCGGCGGCGTCAGCGCGCTGCTGTTACAGATGCTGCATCCTCTGGCGCTGGCGGGCGTCTGGGATCATTCAAACTTCCGCGAAGATATCTTTGGCCGCCTGCGCCGTACCAGCCAGTTTATTTCCGCCACCACCTTTGGTACCACCGCCGACGCCGAACGGCTGATCGCAAAAGTGCAGGGGATCCACCTGCGGGTGAGCGGCAAGGATAAAGACGGCACGCCCTATCAGGCCAGCGACCCGGCGCTGCTCACCTGGGTTCATGTCGCCGAATGCAGCAGCTTTATGGCCTCGCACCTGCGCTACAAGCGGACCGTGGTCAGCGCCGCCCGCCAGGAGCAGTATTATCAGGAGGCCGCCGAAATTGCCCGCCGCCTTGGCGCTCGGGATATCCCGGTAACGCCGCGGCAGGTTGCCGACTACCTGCAGGATATGTGCCCAACGCTGCGCTGCGATGAGCGAACGCAGGAAGTTGCCGACGTCCTGCTATCGACCCGCCTGCCGGGGCGCCTGAGTCAGCCCGTCGGGCGAATGATGATGCGCGCCGGGATTGACCTGCTGCCGCCGTGGGCGCAGGCGATGCTCAATTTGCCGATGAGCGCGCTGCAGCGGCACAGCGCACGAATTGCGGTACACGGCGTCGCCCGCGTACTGCGCGCGTCGGTGCGTAACGGCGCGTATCATTGCGCAATGCGCCGGATGAATCAGTTTTAATTATTCAGGCTGCGTTTTTACGCCAAAAATATAGCCATGGCTATTATTGTCATGGCTATATTTTTTAAAAACAAACTATTCTCATTTATATATTCGACAGCAATAAAAATAAGTAAATATTCTCTTAACGGTGGCAGATTATTCAGGAAAAATTAAGCCAAATCGCGTACGTTATTTCTTTTTTTACAGGGGAGTCATCATGGCGAAAATGACTGACGATGGTCAGCGCGCCCAGGTTGCGCGTAAAACGACGCTGGTCAGCGTGGTGGTCAATCTTTTTTTATCCAGCGCCCAGGTTCTGGCGGGCGTTTTTTCCGGTTCGCAGGGATTAATTGCCGATGGTATTCATTCTCTTTCCGATTTAGTCGCTGATTTCGTCGTGCTGTTGGCCAATAAAAAAAAGCGGCAAACCCTCGGATAGCGATCATCACTACGGACACCGGCGCTATGAAAACGGCGCTTCACTGGTGATTGGCGCGCTGCTGTTACTGGTTGGCGCGGGTATGCTGTGGTCCGCCTGCGGCAAACTGCTGCATCCGGCGTCTATCCCGAGCGTGCATATTACCGCTCTGTGGGTGGCGCTCGCCGCGCTGACCGCCAAAGAGATGTTATTCCGCTATATGCTCAGGGCGGCTAAACAAATTCAGTCGTCCATGCTGATTGCCAACGCCTGGCACGCCCGCTCGGATGCCGCGTCGTCGGTGGTGGTCGCGGTCGGCATCATCGGTAACCTGGCCGGCTTCGCCTGGCTCGATCCGGTGGCCGCGCTGGCCGTCGGCGCGCTGGTCACCCGCATGGGCTATACCTTTTCGTATGACGCCCTCCATGACTTGATGGATCGGTCAGTGGATAGCGACAGCGAGCAGCAGATAATCACCACTATTCTGGCAACGCCCGGCGTCGTGGCGCTGCATGACCTGAAAACCCGACGCGCCGGCGATGGGATCCTGGTCGATGTACATATCGAGGTGCCGGGAGATTTATCGGTGGCGGAAGGGCACGATATTGCGCTGTTGGCCCGCGCGCGGGTGCTAAACAGCCAAAACGTGCTGCATATGATGATTCATATTGACCCTTGCCGCGCGGATAGCGACGCGATTATCGCTTAGCTTATTCCCCTGAACGCTTAAGGGCTTTGTCAGCCTGCGGATAATATTGCCTGTGAAATAAAAAAGGACCATAATCCAGCGGCTATTCTTTCATCGCTGATAAATAGCCGGCTGACGCCGTGTCGTGTTTTTAAACAATATAAAAAGGCAATCGCATAATAGAAAGTATCTATTATTCGTTCGAAACTTCAGGAAGTAAAACAATGATTATCCGGCCAGAACAACACTGGTTCCTTCGCTTGTTTGACTGGCACGGCTCCGTGCTGTCAAAAATCGTCTTTCGCCTGCTGCTTAACCTGATGATGTCGATTATTGCGATCATCAGCTATCAATGGTACGAACAGCTGGGTATCCATCTTACCGTCGCGCCGTTTAGCCTGCTGGGGATCGCCATTGCCATTTTTCTTGGCTTTCGCAATAGCGCCGGATACAACCGCTTTGTTGAAGCGCGCAATTTGTGGGGAACGGTGCTGATTGCCCAGAGAACGCTGGTGCGCCAGCTGAAGAATATCCTGCCGGCCGAAAGCGCAGCCCATCAACGCCTGGTGAGCTACCTGGTGGCGTTTAGCTGGAGCCTGAAGCATCAGCTGCGCAAGACGGATCCGAGCGCCGATTTAGCGCGTCTGCTGCCGGCGCAAAGCGTGGCGGAAATCCTCGCCAGCTCGATGCCAACCAACCGCATTCTGCTGCTGGCAGGCGATGAGCTTGGGCGCCTGCGCGCAGAAGGGAAGATCGGCGATGTCACCTTCAGCCTGATGGACAATAAGCTTGATGAGCTGGGGCACGCCCTGGGCGGCTGTGAGCGCCTCGCCAGCACCCCGGTGCCCTTTGCCTACACGCTCATTTTGCAGCGCACCGTGTATCTGTTCTGTACGCTGCTGCCGTTTGCGCTGGTCGGCGATCTTCACTATATGACGCCGTTCGTGTCGGTGTTTATCTCCTACACCTTTCTGTCGTGGGATTCGCTGGCGGAAGAGCTGGAGGACCCGTTCGGTACCGCAGCCAACGATTTGCCGCTGAACGCGATGTGTAACACCATTGAGCGCAACCTGCTGGATATGACCGGCCAACATCCCTTACCGGAGAAACTGGCGCCGGACCGCCACTACAATCTGACCTGATTTTTGTATGTTTATTATTCGTTAAATAAGTTAAATCTAACGCGTGATAGATAACATTGATTATACAGTCACCGCTCTGATTGTTATGCTTTCGTTAACAAAAAACGCCCGTTACCCTGGCTGGTAACGGGTGATAAGAGATCGTGCGGCGTTTCACCTGCCATACGCCGCCGAAAGCGCATCAGGAGTGAACATGAGTAACAGAAGACGCGTCGTTCCCGGCGTCCATCCCTATGATGGTCCGGCGGGCGGCTGGGGTGCCTTAAAAGCCACCGCTATCGCCGTTCGTACGCAAATGGATGCGCTCGATGCCCCCGCCACGCTGCTGCGGACCAATCAGCCGGATGGCTTTGATTGTCCCGGCTGCGCCTGGCCCGACAAAGAGCATAAATCGACGTTTCAGTTCTGCGAAAACGGCGCCAAAGCGGTGACCTGGGAAGCCACCAGTAAACGGGTCACGGCTGAGTTTCTCGCGGCTAACACCGTGACGTCGCTGCTGGCGCGCAGCGATTTTGAGCTGGAAGGCTACGGGCGCTTAACCCAGCCCCTGGCCTACGATAAGGCCAGCGATACCCTGCGTCCGGTCTCATGGGACGCGGCGTTTACCCGCATCGGCGCCATTCTTCGTACGCTGCAGCCCAATGAAGTCGAGTTTTATACCTCCGGGCGCGCCTCTAACGAAGTGGCCTTCCTGTTCCAGCTGTTTGCCCGCGAATATGGCACCAACAACTTTCCGGACTGCTCCAATATGTGCCACGAGTCGACCAGCGTCGGCCTGCCGCAGTCCATCGGCATCGGTAAAGGGACGGTCTCCCTCGATGACTTTGATAAGACCGAGCTGGTTATCTCTATCGGCCACAATCCCGGAACCAACCATCCGCGCATGATGGGCACGCTGCACGAACTGGCGCGCCGGGGGGTGCCGATTATCGTCTTCAACCCGCTAAAAGAGCGGGCGCTGGAGCGTTTCGCCGATCCGCAGAACGTCATAGAGATGGCGACCTACGGCTCAACCAACATCGCGTCGACCTATTTCCAGGTCAAAGCGGGCGGCGACGCGGCGGCGCTTAAGGGTATCGCGAAGGTGCTGCTCCGGCTGGAAGCAGAGCAGGGCGAGGTGCTGGATCGGGCGTTTATCGATGAGCATACGCTGGGCTTTACCGAATTTGCGCAGGATGTGGACGCGACGCCGTGGCCGGATATTGAACGCGAGTCCGGCCTGACGCGCGGCGATCTTGAACGGGTAGCGGCGGCTTACGCTAAATCTAACGCCACGATTATCACCTACGGTATGGGCATCACCCAGCACAATAAGGGCACCTCTAATGTACGCCTGATAGCCGACCTGCTGCTGATGCGCGGGAATATCGGCAAGCCGGGGGCCGGGATCTGCCCGCTGCGCGGACACTCCAACGTACAGGGCAACCGTACCGTCGGCATCACTGAAAAGCCGAGCCCCCAGTTTCTCGCCAACCTGCAGCGGGTGTTTGGTTTTACGCCGCCGCAGGAACATGGTCACGATGCGGTAAAAGCGCTACAGGCGATGATCGACGGCGAATCGAAAGCGCTGCTCTGCCTTGGCGGGAACTTCGCGGTGGCTATGCCGGATAGCGAACGGGCTTTTCCGGCGATGCGGGGGCTGGATCTGAGCGTGCATATTGGCACCAAGCTGAATCGCTCGCATCTTCTGGTGGCCAATGAGACCTTTATCCTGCCGTGCCTTGGCCGAACCGAACTCGATATTCAGGAGACGGGACGCCAGTCGATCACCGTGGAAGATTCGATGTCGATGGTGCACGCGTCGTCGGGCAAGCTGAAACCCGGTTCGCCAGAGCTGCGATCGGAGCCGGCGATTGTCGCGGCGATGGCCATGGCGACGCTGCCGGAAAGCAGCGTTGACTGGCTGTCGCTGGTCGCCGACTACGATCGCATTCGCGATCTGATCGAGCAGACCATTCCCGGCTTTGACCAGTACAACCAGCGTATTCGCCATCCCGGCGGTTTTCGCATGCCGCTGCCGCCGACGGAGCGTATCTGGCCGACGCCGACCGGCAAAGCGATGTTTTCCGTTTTTCACGGGGTGCACGAAAACCAGCAGGTAGCAGGGCATGATGTGATGCGCCTGGTGACGCTGCGCAGCCACGATCAGTACAACACCACCATTTACGCCATGGACGACCGCTACCGCGGCGTGTTTGGCCGTCGCGACGTGTTGTTTATGAACGAGCAGGATATGGCTGAGCAGGGATTCGAACACGGCGATCGGGTGGATATCAGCTCCGCGCTGCCGGGCCACCATCAGCGGTTGGAAGATATCACGCTGGTCGCCTACAGCATCGCGCCGGGCACCGTTGCCGCCTATTACCCCGAAGCCAACGTGCTGGTCCCTCTGGATTATCTCGATAAAGAGAGCGGCACGCCGTCGTATAAATCGGCGCCCGTCCGTTTAACGCTGCGCTCGAAAGAGATCCGCGCGCTGGCGGGGCTTCGCTAAAGCGCCGTTTGCCCGCGGCGATCGTCGCGTCGTGGGCAAAATCGCTACCTCTGCGCCAGAATCAGCTTAATCCCCAGCCCGACAAAACCGGCGGCAAAGCAGGCTCTCAGCCCCTGTAACACCCGCGGACGTGACAGCACGTATCCGCGCATCGCCGCCGAAAAGGCGCCATAGAGCATAAAAACCAGCAGAGTCATCAGCATAAAAACGGCGCTCAGGATCAGCATTTCCCCGATCGGCGAAGCCGAGCCGCGCTGGATAAACTGCGGCAGAAAGGCGAGAAAGAAGAGCGGCAGCTTGGGGTTAAGCAAATTAATCATAATCGCGTGGCTGATGACCTGGCGCGGGTTGCGTTGTTCGACGCCCTCCACGTTCAGGCTGCCGCGCTGGGTCAGGGTGGCCCATGCGAGGTACAGCAGCCAGGCGACGCCAGCGTACTTCACCAGCTCGAAGGCGCCGGGGGTGCTGTGGAGGATGGCCGCCAGCCCGGTTATCGCCGCCAGCATATGCGGAATAATGCCCAGCGTGCAGCCGAAGGCCGCGGCAAAACTCATGCCTCTGCCCGCCGCCAGGCCGGTGGCAATGGTGTAAAGCGTCCCGGTGCCGGGGGCGATGACCACAATCAGCGAAGTCAAAAGAAACTCAGGGGTGATGAACGCCATGATGTCATTCCTGTTGCAGAGAATCGAGGCCCTGAGTATTTCGCAAAGCCGCGCGCCGGTATTGAACAAAATTGCACAACGTCGGCTAGCGGCTCGCCTGATAGCTGCCCGGGGTCATGGCGAACTGCCTTTGAAACGCGCGGGTCAGATGGCTTTGATCGGCAAAGCCGGCCATGAAGGCGGTATCGGCGGGGGAGTGACCTTCGGCGAGCAGGCGGCGCGCCAGGCGCAGGCGGGCCTGTACCAGATAAGCGTGCGGCGTGATGCCGGTTTCGCGAGCGAAGCCGCGGATCAGCTGAAAGCGGCTGAGGCCGCAGTGGGTAGCAAGCACCTCGAGAGAGATTTTCTCTTCGGGGGCATCATCGAGATATTGCCTGGCCAGCGCGATGGAGGGGGTACCGCTTTTATCAGGCCGCCGTGCGCAGAGATGGTATCGGCTCACCCGCATCAGGCAGAGCAGTAGCGCCTCTTCTACGGCGGTATCCTCGGGGGCGCTGGCGACAATCTCGCTAAACAGCCGCAGCATCAGTCCGCGCAGCTGCGGGTCCTCGACCACCGGGCGCAGGAGAATATCTTCGGCCTTTATCGCTCCCTGAAATTCAGCGGCAACCCGCTCGGGATCGAGATAGATCATCTGCCAGCTGCGCGGGCCATTCAGCGGGATACCGTCGTGCATCTCCCCCGGATTAACCATAATGATATTTCCGGCGGCGGCCTCAATTTTGCCCAGATGGCTCCACGAACGCTGCGCGCCCTGAGTGAAAATCCCGATGCCGAACTGGTCGTGGGAATGGCGCGGAAAACTCTGTTCCGTGACTAACGACATGGCTTCCAGTCCCGGCATGGCGAGCCGGTGCTGCTGAACGTGATGAAGGCGAGTTTTCAACGGTTTCTCCTGCCGGGGCATAGCATGAGTGTAGCCTCAGGCACGCGGGACGAGCAACGGTCCACCGGCGCTTGAATTTCATCAACGCAGAACATAACATTTAGCTAACATTTTGCCTGCTGCGCTGCCAGCAGATTGCGCAAACAGTGGATGATAATGGATATTAAACAGCTTAAGTACCTGATTGCGCTCGACAGAACACGACATTTCGGCCAGGCCGCGGCGGCCTGCCATATCACCCAGCCTACGCTATCGATGCGTATCCGCAATCTTGAAGAAGAACTTAATCTGACGCTGATTCAGCGCGGGCAGCGGTTTGAAGGGTTTACCCCAGAGGGCGAGCGTATTCTGGCCTGGGCGCGAGCGCTGCTGGCGGCGCACGACGGGCTGGAGGCGGAGGCGGCTATCTGTCGCGGGCAGATGGTCGGCCAGCTAAGAGTCGGGATGGTGCCTTTAGCCAGCCTGAATCCGATGCAGCTGATCAAGCCGCTGGCGGATAAATACCCGGAGCTGCAGTTCAGTCTGCTGTCCATGACCTCGGAACAGATTATCGACGGCGTTAGCCGCAACCAGCTGGATCTGGGGATCTGCTATCTGCACCACGTCGATAGCCAACTGTTCAACGTGGTCTGGCTGCCGAATACCCGCATGGGGCTGCTGCACGATAGGCGTCATTATCAGTTTGCCGACGCGACGCCTGAGTGGGATACCCTGGCCGCGCTGCCGCTGGGCTTTCTGACCAAGGGCATGTACTACCGTGAATCGATTGAGATGAGCTTTAAGGCCAAGGGGCTGGCGCCAAAATACGTTTTTGAAAGCGACTCCACGTTTCAGATCATCCAGGCGGTGCAGGCCGGGATCTGCTGTGCGATTATGCCGCTGAACAACGGCCTCGAAGCGCTAAGCGATAATCTGGAAATCAGGCCGATCCCCGAGACGGAGGTCGACTCGATGCTGGCGCTGATCATGCGCAACAAAGAGCCGGTGTCGTCGCTGGCGGAAAAATGCTTCGCCGATGCGCAGGTGATTTTTAGCGAACGCCAGTCGGCTGACGGCGCTTAGCTGGCCATCTGCGACTGGATAAATTCAAGCCAGACGCGCGTTCTGGCGGGCATAAAGTGGCGCTCCCGATAGAGGGCGGAGAGCTGTAACGGCGCCGGCGGCAGCTCCAGCGTGACCTCCTGGAGTTCACCGCGATCGATAAACGGGCGGCAGGGTTTCTCCCCCAGAATAGCGAAGCCAACGCCGGCAAGCGCGGCATGCAGCGCCATTTCGCCGCTGTTGACGCGATAGTGCCCGTTGACGTTAACCTTTTTAAAGCTACCGTCCGCCGCGGCAAATTGCCAGGCTTGCCCCGCGAGGGCGCTGACGGTGGTAATGCAGGGTAGCGCGGTTAATTGCTCGCTGTGTGTCGGCATACCCGTTCTGGCAATCAGCTGCGGAGAAGCGACCACGCAGCAGGGAAACGAAAAGAGCGGGCGCGCAATGACGCTGGCGTCTTCCATTTTGCCGCGGGTGATAATCACCGCAATATCCACATCCTCTTTTAACACCTCCATTCCCGCCAGATTCGTGGTACAGCTGACGATTATTTTTGGATAGCGCATGGCAAATTGCGCCATCAGCGGCGCAAACAGCGAGGGGCCAATTTCGTTCGGAAGACACAGGCGTAGCGGCCCTTCGGGTTCTGCCTGCTGCTGCGTCAGTTCAGCTTCCGTAGCGGCAAGTTGTTCCAGCACCGGTCGCATACTGGCGAGCAGCGTCTGACCGGCAGGGGTCAGCTTCATGTGCCGGGTACTGCGCTGTATCAGGCGTAGCTGAAGGCTCTCCTCAAGCTGCGAAATCTGTCGGCTCACGTTCGATGAGGGCATCTGCAGCGCTTTTGCTCCGCCGCGAAAGGAGCCATTTTCCGCCACGGTGACGAAGACCCGCAGGGCGTTGAGAACCAATTTTTTCACTCTCGATTATCCCGATTTTGATAATTAACAACGTCATTTTTACCGTCTTATGCCCGGTTTTGCCAGACGCTAGACTCTCCGCATTACATAGTCAGGAGTCTTACATGCCCGGATATCTGGTACGAATAACGTTGATCGTGGCCTTTGTTCAATTCATCAACGCCCTCGAATATATGATTTTTAATCCCTTATTTACCTGGATGGCGCCGACGTTTCAGGTGCCGGTAAGCCAGGCGGGTTACGTCACCGGCGTTTATACGCTGGCTTCCGTCATTGCTGGGGTAAGCGTCTGGCGATGGGTCGGTAACGTTAAACCGCGGCGCTTTTTGCTCTGCAATATGGCCCTGTTGGGGGGATTAACGATGATGACGCTGACTACCACCCGGTTTGACGTATTATTGTTCTGGCGTTTTCTTGCCGGTCTGGTTGGCGGGACCACAATGGGCGTGGGCAGCAGTCTGTTAATCAACATTATGCCGCCGCACCTGCGCCCGCGGGCATTGGCCTCCACGATTGCCGCATTCTCGCTGGTCAGTATTGTCGGTATGCCGACGATGCTATTTCTCAGTGCAAAAATCGGCTGGCAGATAGCCCCCGCGACGATCGGCGGACTCTGCTTAATCGCGTTACCGCTGATACAACTGGCGCTGCCGGAGCAACCCATCGAGGCGAGCCGTCAGGCGGGTTTGCGCTGGTCGTCATCGGTGCTGTTTTACGCCTCCGGCAACGCGCTCGCGCAGTTCAGTCCGATGTTAATCATTCCGCTGCTGGTACCGTTACTGACGGTGAAAATGGGGGCCAGCGGCGATGAATTGCCGTGGCTCTTTTTCGGCGGAGGCGTGGCCGGACTATGCGCAACTAAACTCACCGGCAAGCTATGCCAGCATTACAGCGGCTACCGCATCAGCCTGCTGGCCAGTCTGCTGTTTATACTGAGCCTGAGCATCGCTTTTACCTGCAACCGCGGCGGCGCACTGTTTATGGTGCTGTTTCTGGCCGCCGCCTACTGTCGTCTGGTGGCCTCATCGGCTGTGGCAATGCGTTTTCCAGCGGATAGCGCCAGGTCCGGGTTTACGCTTTTACAGAATACCCTGATGTCATTAAGTACGGCGGCGGCCTTTCTGCTTTCGTCGTGGGTGCTCTCGGTTGACGGCAACGGCGAGCGGGCGATGCAGGGGATCTTGCTGCTCTGCGCCCTGAGCGCATTGCCGCTGCCGTGGCTGCTGCGGGTTCAGGAGAAAAGATTAGCCACGCGCGCCGCCGGCTAACCCGGCGGCGGCTACCGTCAAATATTCTCCAGGCTGATCCCGCGAGTTTTCGGACCAAAGATGCCCACCGACAGCATCACCATCAGCATGCTGGCGACGATAAAGCTAATCACGCCTGGGGTACCGGCGTATTGCAAAATAATGCCGATCAAAATGCTGGTGATCGCCGTCGACAGCCGGCTAAAGGAGTAGCAGAAGCCGACCGCCCGCGCGCGAATGTGGGTCGGGAAAACTTCGGCCTGGTAGGCGTGATAGCTAATGGTCAGCCAGGCGTTTGACCAGGTGATCATAAACCCGCAGATCACCAGCAGCACCGGGCTGTTCTGCAGGGCAAACAGGGTACCAAACACCACCGTCATCAGCGCGGAAAGCACAATTTGCCATTTGTTTTCAAAACGATGAACGAAGCGGGTGCAGAACAGACAGCCAATCGGATAGGCGAGGGTAATAAAGAACGCATACAGCAGGCTGTGGGTGATGCTCGCCCCCTGGCCGGAAAGCAGGGCCGGTAGCCAGTTGCCGAAGCCAAAGAAGCCGATGGCCTGGAAGAAGTTCATTACCATCAGCATGATCGTACGTTTGCGGTACTGCGGCGCCCAGATCGCTTTAAAGCTTCCCAGCCTGCGCGGGTTATCCTGCCTCTCAACCTGGTGGCGTGGCGAGGGAGAAACGCCGCAGCGCTGTTCCATTTCGCACATCACCTTATGGGCTTCCTCGTGGCGGCCTTTTTCATCCAGCCAGCGCGCCGACTCCGGCAGCTTCTTGCGGATAACCCAGATAATCAGCGAACAGAGCGCGCCGAAGATGATCACCCAGCGCCAGCCGGTCAGGCCGAAAAGGGTAATCGGCACCAGCAGCCACGACATCAGCGCCACGGCGGGAACCGATAAAAACTGAATAAAGAAGGCGAAAGCGAAGGCTTTATTGCGCAGATGCGTCGGCACCCATTCGCTTAAATAGGTGTCGATGGTCACCAGCTCAATGCCGAGACCGACGCCGACCAGAAAGCGGCAGAAGATAACCCCTTCAGCGCTGCTTTGCAGGGCCATCATCAGCGAAAATACGCCGTACCAGGCGAGGGCAAACATAAACGTCAGGCGGCGGCCCAGCTTATCCGCCAGCGGCGCAAGCAGGCTGGCGCCAATAAACAGCCCCATAAAGGTGGACGACGCGAAGGCGGCCTGGTCGGAGATACCGAAGATACCCTGCTCGCCGGTATGGAAAATATCCTCTGCCAGCAGCCCGGTGCTGATATAGCCGGTCTGAAAAAGATCGTACAGCTCGAAGAAGCCGCCCAGCGCCAGGAGGGTGATAAAAGACCACAGGCCAACGGAGGCGGGGAGCGCATCGATGCGAGCGGTCAGGCTGGAGTGGGGATGTCCTGGGGAGGCGAACGCGGCGTCGCCCAGAACCTGGGTGGTAGACATATTATTATTTTCCTCAGATAAAATGTTTGCCTGCTAATGTTATTTGATTGTTAATGGTTTTAAATTTTTAATCGCATCGGGGGAGAGAGATTTGCAGAATAAAATAATGCCAATGTGGTTTGGCTGGCGTTGTGTGCTGGTTTTCGCCTGTGGCCCGGCCGCAGGGTGAAGGAATTCACCATCTGGCCGCTAAGTTTGACCTGAAATATATTTAAGATAACGAGAGATTGTTGCGCTCAGGTTATTCACCTACATTCAAAGCGAGTACTCCCACTCAGGAAAATAATCATGTCTAGTAAGAAAATTTTACAAGCAGCGCTGGCGGCGGCGCTTTCGCTGTCAATGATGGCTACGCCGGTCTTCGCTAATCCCGGTAACGGCGGTGGCAACGGCGGTGGAAATAGCGGTAACCATGGCAACAGTGGTGGGAATAGCGGTAACCATGGCAATAACGGTAACAACGGCAATAGCGGTAAAAACAACGTTGATAAGGGCAACCAGGGTCATAAAGAAGGAAATTCGGGGCAGAGAAAAAACTACGGCAAACCCGATCATGTCTCCGCTGATATCAGCTTCTCCAGAGCGCGTTCGCTGGCGGTAAACTACGGTTTAACCGGCTATCAGTCGCTGCCGCCGGGAATCGCCAAAAATCTGGCTCGCGGTAAACCCTTACCTCCGGGGATTGCAAAAAAAGCGGTTCCGGCATCGATGCTCAACGAACTGCCTTACTATCCTGGCTATGAATGGCGCGTGGTGGGCCAGGATTTAGTGCTGATCGCGCTGAGTACGGCGATCGTGACGTCGATAATTAATGGCGTCTTTGACTAGTGAATTAACCCCGGTTCGCGCCGGGGTTAATCCTGACGGGCAGGCTTAGCGCATTAAGGTCATTCTAAACAAATCGTCACTAAAGCGAGATTTTAACTTTACTCAAATAATTGAATGACTATAATGAGCACAAATTCACACAGGAGAAATATGTTGGACAGTCACCCTTACTTAAACATCAAGGCAAGCTGACGCTATTTTTTCTGCGCTGCTTGCCAACCGGCGGGCAGCAATCTCCTCATCCAGACGATTGCATCCCATAAAAAATAACGCAGCATGGCTGCGAGGATAATCGTCATGTTCATGTTTAAAAATACATTATTCCCTCCACCGTCAACGCGACGTTAATCGCCTCTCTGGCGACAATTTGTCGTGTGCTTAATAAAGCACGTAGTTAATTCTTCCAGCAAAAATGGAGGAAGCTATGTTGATGTTTCCTTATATCGCAAATTTACTCGCCGCGATGCTGTTGGGCGCGCTGATTGGCGCCGAAAGACAGTGGCGTCAGCGGATGGCTGGCCTGCGCACCAATGCGCTGGTCGCCACCGGCGCGGCGGTTTTTATTCTGAGCTCTATCTCCACATCGCCGGATAGTCCGGGACGTATTGCCGCGCAGGTGGTTTCCGGAATTGGTTTTCTCGGCGCCGGGGTCATCATGCGGGAAGGCATGAACGTGCGCGGCCTGAATACCGCGGCAACCCTGTGGTGCTCTGCGGCGATTGGCGTACTGTGTGGCTTAGGCCAGTTCTGGCAAGCGGCGGCGGCAACGCTGATCATCCTGTGCGCCAATATTCTACTGCGCGAAGCGGCGCAGAGAATTAATCAGATCCCCGGCGCGACAGAAGAAGAAAAATGCTACGTCCTGAATATTATCTGTCATAGCGAACATGAAAACGCGATTCGTCAGCTATTGCTTAATATCAGTAAAGAGATGACGCTCAGCCTGCAGGGGCTGGTGTCGATAGCAGCAAAAGAACAAGGACATAAAGAAATCCGCATCGAACTGGTTGGTAATACCGACTCCCGCAAAGCGCGAGATCTTATTATGTCAAGAATTGGCGGTGACGAAAACATTACGTCAGTGCGCTGGTGCGTCGAGGGGAGTTAGCCTCCCTGATATTCTACTCTGGCAATGATTTGTCTAAGGAGGGAATGATGGATATTCCCAGGCAATTAAAGTAATAAGCGTTTAATAACGTAAAAATGAATTATGCATAAGTCAATTATGCAGGGATAACGACGTCTTAAATTTGAGGAATAATCATGACTGACATGAAAATAGAAAACCGGAAAATAAACCGGTCTGCGTCAGAAAATGATAAGCAGCATAAAAAAAGCTTCGCCATTGAAACCGAGGCATTTAACAGCCCGGATCATACGCTGGCGCGGCTCAACAGCAGCCGTCAGGGGCTCACCACCGAAGATGCCCTTGAACGGCTGAATGAATATGGCCGCAATGAAGTCGCGCACGAGCAGGCGCCGCCGGCGCTAATCCAGCTTTTGCAGGCATTCAATAACCCGTTTATCTATGTCCTGATGGCGCTGGCCGCCGTCAGCTTCGTGACCGATTACTGGCTACCGCTGCGTAACGGCGAAGAGACCGATCTGACCGGGATTATCATTATCGTCACGATGGTCAGCCTGAGCGGGTTATTGCGTTTCTGGCAGGAGTTTCGCACCAACAAAGCGGCGCAGGCGCTGAAATCCATGGTTCGCACCACGGCGACTGTACTGCGTCGCGGTCCTGGTAACATGGGGCCGGCGCAGGAGGAGATTGCCATTGAGGAACTGGTGCCCGGTGACATCATCTTCCTGGCTGCGGGGGATCTGGTTCCGGCGGATGTCCGCCTGCTGGAGTCCCGGGACCTGTTCGTCAGCCAGTCGATACTTAGCGGCGAATCGCTGCCGGTGGAAAAGTATGACGTTCTGGCCAGCGTGTCCGGCAAAGGGTGCGACAGGCTTCCCGAGCCGAACAAAGATAAAAGCCTGCTGGAGATGGGCAATATCTGTCTGATGGGCACCAACGTGACCAGCGGCAGGGCGCAGGCGGTGGTGGTGGCTACCGGAAACCGCACCTGGTTTGGTTCGCTGGCGAAGTCCATTGTCGGTACGCGCACCCAGACGGCGTTCGACCGTGGGGTAAACAGCGTCAGCTGGCTGCTGATCCGTTTTATGCTGGTGATGGTGCCGATTGTGCTGCTGATTAACGGCTTCAGCAAAGGAGACTGGGTTGAGGCATCGTTGTTTGCCCTGGCGGTCGCGGTGGGCCTGACGCCGGAAATGCTGCCGATGATCGTCAGCTCAAACCTGGCGAAAGGCGCTATCGCCATGTCGCGGCGCAAAGTGATCGTCAAGCGGCTGAACGCCATTCAGAACTTTGGCGCCATGGACGTGCTGTGCACCGATAAAACCGGCACGCTGACGCAGGACAATATCATTCTTGAGCATCATCTTGACGTCAGCGGCAGCGAGAGCGACCGGGTGCTGACGCTGGCGTGGCTCAACAGCAGCAGCCAGAGCGGGGCGCGCAACCTGATGGACCGGGCGGTGCTGCGCTTTGGCGAGGGGCGGATTGCGCCAGCGACCAAAGAGCGCTTCGTGAAGCTTGATGAACTGCCGTTTGATTTTGTCCGCCGTCGGGTCTCGGTGTCGGTGGAAGATGTCCGCCACGGCGATAAAAGCCTGATCTGCAAAGGCGCGGTCGAAGAGATGCTGATGGTGGCCACGCATCTGCGCGAAGGCGACCGCGTGGTTGCGCTGGATGAAACCCGCCGCGATCTGCTGTTAGCCAAAACGCAGGATTACAACGCCCAGGGTTTCCGCGTGCTGCTGGTCGCGACCCGCAAGCTGGATGACTCCGCCCTGACAACCCCGCTGTGCGCCGCGGATGAGCAGGGGCTGACGGTCGAAGGGATGCTGACCTTCCTCGATCCGCCGAAGGAGAGCGCGGGAAAAGCGATTACCGCGCTGCGCGATAACGGCGTGGCGGTCAAAGTGTTGACCGGCGATAACCCGGTGGTCACGGCGCGTATTTGCCTGGAAGTGGGGATTGATGCCCACGGTATCCTGACCGGCACGCAGATTGAAGCGATGACGGATAACGAACTGGAGCGCGAAGTGGAAACGCGTTCGGTATTCGCCAAACTGACGCCGCTGCAGAAGTCGCGCATCCTGAAAACGCTGCAGAAAAACGGCCACACCGTCGGCTTCCTCGGCGATGGCATCAACGATGCGCCGGCGCTGCGCGATGCGGACGTTGGTATTTCCGTCGACAGCGCGGCGGATATCGCCAAAGAGGCATCCGATATCATCCTGCTGGAAAAGGATTTGATGGTGCTGGAAGAAGGGGTGATCAAAGGGCGTGAGACCTTTGGCAATATCATTAAGTACCTGAATATGACCGCCAGCTCTAACTTCGGCAACGTCTTCTCGGTACTGGTGGCCAGCGCGTTTATTCCGTTTCTGCCGATGCTGGCGATTCATCTGCTGATCCAGAACCTGATGTACGATCTCTCTCAGCTCTCGCTGCCGTGGGACAAGATGGATAAGGAATTCCTGCGTAAGCCGCGCAAGTGGGATGCGAAAAATATCGGCCGCTTTATGCTGTGGATTGGCCCGACGTCGTCCATTTTTGATATCACCACCTTCGCGCTGATGTGGTACGTGTTTGCGGCGAATCACGTCGAAGCCCAGGCGCTGTTCCAGTCCGGGTGGTTTATTGAAGGGCTGCTGTCGCAAACGCTGGTGGTGCATATGCTGAGAACGCAGAAAATTCCGTTTATCCAGAGTCGAGCGACGTTGCCGGTGCTGCTCACCACCGCGGTCATTATGGCGATGGGCATCTACATTCCATTCTCGCCGCTGGGGGCGATGGTCGGGCTGGAGCCGCTGCCGCTGAGCTACTTCCCGTGGCTGATCGCGACGCTGCTCAGCTACTGCCTGGTTGCGCAGGGCATGAAGCGTTTCTATATCAAACGCTTTGGTCAGTGGTTCTGATGATAAGGAGGCGCAGAGATGAATCGTTCTCCGGACACCCTCATCGCGCTGATATTTTTCCTGGTGGGTCTGCTGGTGCTGTTGCTGGCTATCTGGCAAATCCTGTTCTGAAAAAGGGGGCGCGATGCGCAGAGGATCGCTGGATAAAGTCTTTATTCAGGTGGCGATTATTGCGGCCATCATTATTCTGCTGACAATCTGGATTAGATAAGAGGAGCCCGGGCCATTGGCCCGGGTTTAGCATTTCTGCCGGGGAAAGGATTACAGATCGAAGCGGTCGAGGTTCATCACCTTGGTCCATGCGGCAACGAAGTCATTCACGAACTTCTGCCGCGCATCGCTGCAGGCATACACTTCAGCCAGGGCGCGCAGGACGGAGTTGGAGCCAAACACCAGGTCAACGCGGGTCGCGGTATATTTCTCTTCGCCGCTCTTACGGTCGCGGCCGATAAACAGCTCAGCGTGCTCGTCAGCGGCTTTCCAGACGGTCCCCATATCGAGCAGGTTAGCGAAGAAATCATTGCTCAACACCCCCACGCGGTCGGTAAACACGCCGTGTCGGCTGCCGTCGAAGTTCGCGCCCAGCACGCGCAGACCGCCCACCAGTACCGTCATTTCCGGCGCCGTCAGCGTTAACTGCTGCGCTTTATCAATCAGCAGCGTTTCGGTGGAGATGCCGCCGCCAACGCGACGATAGTTGCGGAAACCATCGGCCAGCGGCTGCAGCAGATCCATCGCTTCCACATCGGTCTGATCCTGACGCGCATCGACGCGGCCAGGGGCGAAGGGAACGCTAACCTGAACGCCCGCCGCCGCGGCAGCCTGCTCAATGCCCACCACGCCGGCCAGAACGATAATATCGGCCAGCGACGCTTTACCGGATGCCTGCTGAATCCCCTGCAGGGTCGGCAGCACGCGGGACGCGATGGCGTTTACCGGCCAGGATTTCTGCGGTTCCAGCGCCAGACGCGCGCCGTTGGCGCCGCCGCGTTTATCGCCGCCGCGGAAGGTGGAGGCCGATGCCCAGGCCACGGAAACCAGCTCGCTGACCGAAAGGCCGGCGTCGGCAATGGCGGTTTTCAGCGTCGCGATATCCTCTGCGGTTGGGGTGTGGACCGCCGCCGGTAGCGGATCTTGCCAGATCAGATCTTCTTTCGGCACTTCCGGGCCCATGTAGCGGGACTTCGGCCCCATATCGCGGTGGATAAGTTTAAACCACGCGCGGGCAAAGGCTTCGTTAAAGGCCTGCGGGTCGTTAAGGAAGCGGCGGGAAATCTTGTCGAACTCCGGGTCGAAGCGCAGCGTCAGGTCGGTGACCAGCATGGTCGGCTTGCGTTTTTTCTCCGGATTAAACGGGTCAGGAATGATCTCCGGCGCATCTTTCGCTTCGAACTGAATCGCGCCTGCCGGGCTGCGGGTTTGCACCCACTCATATTTGTACAGGTTTTCGAAGAAGTAGTTGCTCCACTGGGTCGGCGTTTGCGTCCAGACCACTTCCAGACCGGAGGTGATCGCGTCGGCGCCCGCGCCGCTGCCGTAGCTGTTCGCCCAGCCGAGTCCCTGCGCTTCAATCGGCGCCGCTTCCGGCTCTGCGCCAACGTGGCTGGTCACCGCGGAACCGTGGGTTTTGCCCAGCGTATGACCGCCGGCGATCAGCGCGACGATCTCTTCATCATTCATTGCCATATTGCCGAAGGTCGCGCGAATCGCGGAGGCGGCGGAGAGCGGATCGCCGCTGGCGTTGGGGCCTTCAGGGTTGACGTAAATCAGCCCCATTTCGGTCGCGCCGATGGCCTGCTGATTCAGGCTTTCCGGATGACGATGGGCCAGCCATTCGGTTTCGTTACCCCAGTCGACGTCCAGATCCGGTTCCCAAACGTCTTCACGACCGGCACCGAAGCCAAACGTACGGAAACCGGCATTTTCCAGCGCCACGTTGCCTGCCAGCATATAGAGGTCGGCCCAGGAGATTTTTTGCCCGTATTTTTGTTTTACCGGCCACAGCAGGCGACGGGCTTTGTCGAGGCTGACGTTATCCGGCCAGGAGTTGAGCGGTGCGAAACGCTGCTGGCCGCGGCCCGCGCCGCCGCGTCCGTCAACGGTACGATAGGTACCGGCGCCGTGCCACGCCATACGAATAAACAGCCCGATATAGCTACCCCAGTCCGCTGGCCACCACTCCTGAGAATCGGTGAGCAGGGCGCGCAGATCGGCCTTCAGGGCCGAGTAGTCGAGCTTCTTAAACTCTTCGCGGTAGTTAAAGTGTTCGCCCAGCGGGTTTGAACGATTGGAGTGCTGATTCAGCAGATCCACCCGTAGTTGATTTGGCCACCAGTCGCGGTTGCCGGTGCCACCGCCCGCGCTCTGGGTGGGCGTCGCCGTCTCGGCGTGGAAAGGGCATTTCCCTGCCGACGGGGTATTCGAAGGATCGTTTGACGTGCTCATATCAGGCTCCGTTTGCTTTTGTGAATGCCATTACGATATACACTGCTACCAGTAAGCGATATTTGAATGAGTCTACGGATTTAATAGTTATTTCCGTTCAATGCCTTTGTAAAAACCGAACATATATCATTGTTCAATGATTGATTGTTCAGTATTGACTCAACCACAATAGTCGTAACATACGCGTAAAGGAATCGTTAAGACATCATCCCCGCCAGCGAAGACCGATTGTTTGAGTTACGACAATTTTAGTGCGTAAAACGGCTTAGCGCTGCCAGTATAAAGGCGTACCAAAAGCGTCGATAAAATAGTCTATTACCGCACGTACGTTTAACGAAGGATGACGGGCGTGAGGGTAGATCGCCGACATCGGCGAGGGGCTGCTGCCGATCGCCGCGCTGTAGTGAGGCATCAGCTGAACCAGCCTTCCAGCCCCCATGGCTTCATTGACCATCCAATCGGGAAAGAGCACCACCCCCATGCCTCCCAGCGCAGCGGTCAGCAGCGCATCGGCGTTATTTGATGCCAGCCGCGGCGTTTGCGGATAGTGAACCCATTCTCCCTCCGCGAGGCGGAACAGCCAGCGGTTAGGTCCATTTGAACCGCTGTAGACCAGCGTGCTGTGATGGCGAAGATCTTCCGGTTTCTCCGGCGTGCCGCAGCGCTGCAGATAGTCCGGAGCCGCAACCAGATAGTGATGCTGCATACCCAGTACTCTGGCATGAACGCTGGAGTCCGGCAGGCTGCCGATGCGGAAAATCAGGTCGGTCGCTTCGCGGTGCGGATCGATAAAATCATCGGTCAGCGCCAGCGCAATTTGCATCTGTGGATAGCGCTGCGTCAGCCCCGGCAGCCACGGCGCGATATGGCGCTGGCCAAAATAGACCGGGGCGTTGATCCGCACCAGTCCACCCGGCTCAAGACGACGGTCCTGCAGGTCGCGCCTGGCAACGCTGAACCGTTCGCCGAGCCCTCTGGCATGTTCGGCAAACAGGCGTCCCGCTTCGGTGGGAACCACCGCCCGGGTATTACGATAAAAGAGCTGCTGGCCGAGCGCATCCTCAAGCTGGTGAATGACGCGCGACACCATCGAGGGCGAAACGCCTTCCCGCCTCGCCACCACGGAGAAACTCTGGCTGTCATAGACGGCGATAAACAGCTGTAGCGCCCGAAAATTTACATTACCCGCATCGCTCATTAATGCAATATCCGCAAAAGTGTTTCCCTGATTGTATCGTTTTTCACATTACTTCGCTGCTTTATGCTCTGCCACCCAATCAATAATCGGATATCAACGATGCAGTTATTACTTATTTTTCTTGTGATTGCCGGCGGCATGGGGTTATCCGTGGAAGCCGGACTACTCGGGCCGCTTGCCGGTCAGGTAAGGGACCTGTGGGCCACCTTCAGCATTTTTAGCGTCGGCAGCGCGCTAACCTTTCTGCTGATGCTGCTGTTTGGCCCCAGGCAGGGTCCCTCGTTCTTCTCCTTACCGGGCTGGCAGCTTACCGGGGGCGTACTGGGGCCCATTTACGTCGTCATCTTAACCATTGCCGTACCGGTTATCGGTATCGCCATGACGATGATCGGCATTCTGGCCGGTCAGGTATGCAAAAGCCTGCTGATTGACCATTACGGTCTGTTTGGTTCGGCAAAACGTAAAATCGATGGACGGCGGGTTATCGCGCTGCTGTTTATCATCGTCGCCCTGATTCTGATCGCCACAAGCTGAGGAGTTAACATGAGTAGCATAATGATTTTGCTGGCGCTGGTCGGCGGCGCGATGTTGAGTATGCAGGCGGCGATTAACGGCCGTTTGGGCAGCCAGGTGGGCGTATTTCGCAGCGCGTTTCTCACGTTTGCGGTGGGCTCCTTGATCACGGCGCTGCTGATTTTTTATTTTGCCCCCCATCAGTCGACAACGCTGCTGGATGTGCCGAAATGGCAGCTGCTGGGCGCATTTTGCGGGGTTCCCTATATCGTAATTATGGTGGTGGCGGTGCAGCGTATCGGTACCGCGACGGCCACGGTGGCGGTGATTTTTGGCCAACTGGCCATGAGTCTGCTGATCGATAATTTTGGCTGGCTGGGTAACGAAGCCATTGCCTTTTCAGCGGGGCGGCTGGGGGCCATCGTCTGTCTGGGGCTGGCGCTGTTCTTTATTTACCGCTCCAGCGCGGCGGCAAAAGCTGAAGATAAGGAGAGTTAGCCCACCTGTTCAGGTGAGTTGTCGCGCATCGCCAACCGCGGTCATACTGTTCGTCACCCTGTGACTGGCGCTTTAGACAGGTACTGTCGGGGAGCATGGGGATCGCCGCCGCGCGCCTGGGCATCACATCACTTTACCGGAGATACGCTATGCCTGAGATACCGTCGCTGCTGACCTTCGCGCTTGTTGCCCTTGGCCTGGTATTGACCCCGGGGCCGAATATGATCTATCTGATTTCGCGCTCGATTTGTCAGGGAAGAAGGGCCGGACTGGTCTCCCTCGGCGGGGTGGCGCTGGGGTTTGTGTTTTATATGCTGTGCGCCGCGTTCGGTATTACCGCACTGATCTTCGCCGTTCCCTACGCTTACGACGCGTTGCGCATCAGCGGCGTGGTCTATCTGCTTTATCTGGCCTGGCAGGCGGTGAAGCCCGGCGGGCGCTCGGTCTTTGCGGTGCGCGACCTGCCTGCCGATAGCGGCCGTAAGCTGTTTATGATGGGCTTTATTACTAACCTGGCGAACCCTAAAATCGCCATCATGTATCTCTCACTGCTGCCGCAGTTTATCTCTCCCGGACACGGCAGCATCCTTGCGCAGTCGCTGGTGCTGGGAGGGACGCAGGCGCTCATTAGCGTAGCGGTTAATGCGCTGATTGTGGTGATGGCCGGGCAGGTGTCGCTGTTTCTCGCGGGGCGCCCGTTATGGCAGCAGTTTCAGCGCTGGCTGATGGCGACGGTGCTGGCGGGGATGGCGGTGAAAATTGCCTTCGAGGCGCGGAAGTAATCGCTGCGCCCGGCGATGCTACGCTGCCGGGCGCAGGGGAATGGCTTTAGGCCCCTGGCCCTATCAGCTGTGAGCGGATCGTCGCCTCCGGCATCATCTCCAGCAGGCCGTTGCTCAGCATCTCTCCCGCCTCCTGCAGCGCGCTAAGCGGCATTTCCGGCAGGCTTTCAAGAATAAACCACATCCGCGGACTCTCCACGCTCAGACGAGTACGTACTCCCTGTCGCCAGTTCCAGCGTCGGCAGGTCACGCCGCGATCGTCGCCCCAGATCACTTCTCCCGCGTCGGGATATTCGTGAACGATCTGCCCCTCTTTGACGGTATCGAACGGTTCGCTGCCGTCCGCGAGCTTGAGGTGCGGGGCGCCAACGTAAGCCGCCAGGTTTTCGCCGCCGACCGGCACGGCGTAGCGCAGGCTCACCGCATTATAGAGATCGACGATGGGATCGATCGCAGCCATCTCGCCATCGCGCAGCACCCGCCTGCGCAAGGCTTCCGCCGAGCAGGGCGTCCGCTTGGGTTTTGCGCCAAAGGCGCGGAATACCTCGTTCCAGGCCTGCAGGTGCGCCTCCGCCCACTGCGGCTCGCCGGCGATAACCGCCTGGCAGGCGGAGCGGAGCGCATCGGACCCGACCAGGGGGGCGCGTACGGCGGCGGAAACGACATCAATGCTCAGGGCGCGAAAGCCGGGGGCCAGCGCGGAGACCTGCGGGCTCATTGACGGTAATACGCTATTCATTGGATAATCCTGTAACGACCATTTTAAAGCATAATATCGACCGATGACCAATAAAGTCAATATAACGACCGACGCGGGCGCCGATGCCGCCATGATTAATGAAGCCGTTGCGGCGCGCATTAAGCGCTACCGGGCGGAAAAGAAGATCTCCCTGGATGAGCTGTCGCGACGCGCGGGCGTCAGCAAAGGTATGCTGGTAGACATTGAAGCCTGTAGGGCCAATCCCAGCATTGCGCTGTTGTGCCGTCTGGCCTCGGCGCTGGGCGTTTCCGTGGCCGATTTTGTCAATGTCGCCACCGCGCCGCCGGTAAAGGTGATTGCAGAAGGCGAGATTCCCACGCTGTGGCAGGGCGAGCAGGGCGGCAAGGCGCGGCTCCTTGCCGGTACCAGCGGTCCGGATATGGTTGAGCTCTGGCAGTGGAGCCTCAATCCGGGAGAAATGTTCACATCGCCGGGGCACGGGGAGGGGACGACTGAGCTGCTTTTCGTGACCGAGGGCGCCTTAACCCTGACGGTTAACGACGGGGTCTATCTGATTCGAGAGGGGGATTCCGCCGTCGCGCGTACCGACGCCCCGCATAGCTACGCTAACGCCGGGGATAAGATCGCGCGATTCACCATGACGGTGAGCGAAAAAGCGCGCTAGCAAGCGTTTCCCGGCGAGCGGCTATCGTCCCGACCGCTCGCCGCCTTCACGCCATACGCACCAAATCCATGCAATGCCCCATCATCACTCCCCATTTTTGGGAGCCGCGGCGGCGCCTGCCGTCGTAGGGCTGATTTTACGCGCGCTGCGCGCCTGGCATAGACCTTGCACACTCCTGTTCAGAAGGCAGCGCAACAGACAATTGAGATAACACAATAGCTGGCTAGGGTTCCGGTTCACTCAGGTGAACGTCTGGTCCGAGAGCTGGCGACCTCTGCGAGGTTACACGGCGGGACAAAAGCCCGGGAGACAGCAGCACCGTTGGGTGTCGCGCTGCCCCCGTTTCTCGTGCTAACCAGAGGTCCACCATGAAGACACCGCCGATCCTCCGCTCTCTTATCCTGTCGCTGGCGCTGCTGGCCAGCGTCCCCTCGTTTGCCGCCGTCAAAAAAGAGTTCAACATCTGCTGGACTATCTATGCCGGATGGATGCCCTGGGGCACCATCAGCAACGAAAAGATCATCGATAAATGGGCCAGCAAATACGGCATCAAAATCAATATCGTTCAGCTGAACGACTACATCGAATCCATTAACCAGTACACCGCGGGCCAGTTTGACGGCTGCACCATGACCAACATGGATGCCCTGACCATTCCGGCGGCGGGGGGCGTGGATACCACGGCGCTCATTACCGGCAGCTACTCCGACGGCAACGACGGCGTGGTGCTGAAGGGGGCGGATAAAAAGCTCAGCGATCTGAAAGGCATGGCGGTGTATCTCCCGGAGCTTTCGGTATCGCACTACCTGCTGGTTCGCGGTCTGGAAAAAGCCGGGCTGCAGGAAAAAGACGTCAAAGTGGTCAATACCTCGGATGCGGATATCGTCTCGGCTTTTGGCACCAGCGGCGTACGCGCGGCGGTGGCCTGGAATCCACAGCTTTCGGTTATCAAAAAGACGCCGCAAACCACGGAGGTCTTTAGCTCTTCGCAGGTTCCCGGCGAGCTGATCGACATGATGGTGGTGAATACTCAGACTCTGAAAGATAACCCGGAGCTGGGTAAAGCCCTGACCGGCGCCTGGTTCGAGATGATGGCCAAAATGCAGGCCGGAGATACGCAGGCGCTAAGCGCAATGGCCGCCGATTCCGGCACCGACCTCGCCGGCTACCGGGCGCAGCTAAAAACAACCCATCTCTTCTGGACGCCTGCCGATACCCTGACGTTTATCTCCTCGCCGGCGCTGGCAAAAACCATGCAGCGGGTAGCGCAGTTCTCTTTTGACAAAGGGCTGCTGGGAGAGGGAGCGCAGAGCGCTGACTTTATCGGCATGACCTTCCCCGGCGGCGTCACCGTCGGCGATACCGCCAACAGCAAACTGCGCTTTGACGACAGCTATCTGAAGCTGGCCGCGGCGGGGCAGCTGTAATGATTGACCTTGGGAGTCCACGCCATGCGCCACATTAACCGCTATCCCCGGCAGGGTATGCGCCTGACGCTGATGCTATTGCCCTTCGTCCTGATGATCGCCGCCTGGTTTATCGGTTCGGCGGTGCGGCTGGAAGCCAACCCGCAGGATAAGCTGCTGCCCGGCCTGTCGCAGATGATCGCGGCCATCGATCGGATGGCCTTCACCCCGGATAAACGCAGCGGCGAGTATCTGCTGTGGGCCGACACGCTGATTAGTATGAGCCGCCTGCTGATTGGTCTGGCGCTCTCGTCGCTGATTGGCCTGGGCATCGGCATCGCCGCCGGCGTGTTCCCGATGTACCGCGCGGCGCTGTCGCCGCTGATGACCGTGGTGTCGATGATCCCGCCGCTGGCGATCCTGCCGGTGCTGTTTATCGTCTTCGGCCTGGATGAGCTATCAAAAGTGATGCTTATCGTCATTGGCATTACGCCGATGCTGGCGCGCGACCTTGAACAGCGGGCGCGGGAGATCCCGGCGGAGCTGTTTCTCAAAGCGCAAACCCTCGGCGCCAATAGCTGGACGGTGGTGCTGCGGGTAGTGCTGCCGCAGCTGCTGTCGCGGCTGATAACCTCCCTGCGCCTGCTGCTGGGCTCCGCATGGCTGTTTTTGATCTCCGCCGAGGCCATTTCCGCCACCGCCGGTCTCGGCTATCGCATATTCCTCGTCCGCCGCTATATGGCGATGGACGTGATTATTCCTTACGTCATCTGGATAACCCTGCTGGCGTGGCTGATGGATCTGGCTCTGCGCCAGCTGCACAAAGCCTGTTTCCCGTGGGCGGAAGGAGGCCGGGCATGAGCTTTATCGACATCAAAAATATCTGGCAGGAGTACGGCGACCACGTGGTGCTGGAGCGCATCAATTTGCAGGTGAAAGAGGGCGAGTTCTGTTCGATGGTCGGCGCGTCCGGCTGCGGGAAGTCGACGTTTTTACGCCTGCTGCTCGGCCAGGAAAAGCCGACTCGCGGGGAAATCACCCTCGACGGCCAGCCGCTGGCGGCGGAGCCGGACCGCAGCCGCGGCGTGGTGTTTCAGCGTTATTCGGTTTTCCCGCACCTCAACGTGCTGGATAACGTCGCCATTGGCCTCGAACTCCCGGCGTCACCGCTGTTTGGCCGGCTGTTTGCCGGCAGGAAACGCGACGCGCGCGAACGGGCGCAGCGGATGCTGGAGAAAGTCGGGCTGGGGCACGCGCTGAATAAATATCCGGCGCAGCTCTCCGGCGGGATGCAGCAGCGGCTGGCGATCGCCCAGGCTTTCGTCATGCAGCCGCGCGTACTGCTGCTTGATGAACCCTTCGGCGCGCTGGATCCCGGTATTCGCAAGGATATGCACGGGCTGCTGCTCCAGCTGTGGAGCGAAACGCGGATGACGGTTTTTATGGTCACCCACGACCTCGCGGAGGGCTTCAACCTTGGCACCCGGCTGCTGGTTTTCGACAAAGTGCGCATCGATCCGCAGGCGCCCAACGCCTGGGGTGCGCGCGTTACCTACGATATTCCGCTCAATGAAGCGCGGATGTCGCAGATGACCACCGGCAGCGACAATAACGTTTACGCATTAAGGAGATAGTTTGATGACCGCACTTTTTCACTCATCCCCCAGCCTGCGCGAAGAGCGGCTACCCGGCGGGGCGCACACCTCGCTGATTTTGCGCAAAGGGCAGATCCTGCGCCTGACCGATATCGACGGCGGAGCCAACGTCAGCATGATGATGCTGAATCCCCATGAGAAGAGTGAGCGCCTGAATCTGCCGGATACCCTCAAGGGGCAGCACACCGCGCGCCTGACCGCCGGGCACTGTTTCTACTCCGATATGGGGCGCGTTCTGGCCGGGATTGTTGCCGACAGCTGCGGCTGGCACGACCCGTTCGGCGGGATACTCAACGCCGACGAGACGCGTGAAAAATATGGCGCAGGACGCTACCAGGAGCTGCGAAACGGCTTCTACCGCAACGGCGTCGATAACCTGCTGGTTGAAATGGGTAAATGGGATCTGGGCCTGGAGGACCTGCTGATGGTGGTTAACTTCTTCAGCAAAGTCACCGTCGATGAGGATGGCCGTTTTCAGTTTATTTCCGCCAACAGCCGCGCCGGAGATTACGTTGAGCTGTTTGCGCCGATGGATGTCCTCATGGTGCTGACCGCGCTGCCGCATCCTCAGGACCCTGCCGCTGAGTACGCCCCGCGGCCGATCCAGCTGAGCTGGTACCAGGCTGACGATGCGCAGGCGGCCGCGGAAGCGCTCTTTACCCGCGATGAAAACCAGCGCGCGTTCCTCAACACCCAACTTTTTGCCCTGTAAGGAGGCTGCGATGACCCTGATCGCCAGTAACCGTCGTCCCGAAGATGCCGTCTATCGCCATGTGATCCCGGCAGGGGAACCCTGGCTGTTTGAGGTACAAAAAGGGCAAACCCTGCGCCTGCTTGACCTCGAAGGCAACCAGGCCATTGATACCCTGTTTTACAACGCCGATAACCCCCGAGAACGCTACGATCCGCAGCGCACGCTGCGCCGCCAGGGCAATGCCTATCTGACCACCGGCAGCGTACTCTATTCCAATCTGGGCAATCCACTGCTGACCATCGTTGCCGACACCTGCGGTCGCCACGATACCCTCGGCGGCGCCTGTGCCCAGGAGAGCAACACCGTGCGCTACGCCCAGGATAAACGCTATATGCACAGCTGTCGGGATAATTTCCTCTGCGCCTGCCTGCACGATGGCCGCCTGCATAAACGCGATATCGGCGCCAACATTAACTTTTTCATGAACGTCCCGGTAACGCCGGAAGGCGGTCTGACCTTTGAGGACGGGATATCGGCGGCGGGGAAATACGTTGAGCTGCGCGCCGAGTGCAACGCCGTGGTGCTGATTTCCAACTGTCCGCAGTTAAATAATCCCTGCAACGGCTGGAACCCCACGCCCGCCGAGGTGCTGGTATGGAACTGACCCGCTGGCAGCGCTGGCGTCTGCTGGCCTTTCGGCTCTTCGCCGTCCGCGCAGACCGCCTGAACAGTACGCCGACGCGCAAACCTTAAGCGCCGGTTCACCCCGGGGACGACCTCAGGGGAACATCGAATTATTGCGGGACGACCCGCGACCCTGTGAGTTCCGCTTATGTTTGATACCTTACTGATTGCCAACCGCGGCGCCATCGCCTGCCGCATTCTGCGCACCCTGCGCGCGATGCAGGTGAAGGGCGTCGCCGTCTATTCCGAAGCCGACCTGAGTAGTCTGCATATCCGCGACGCGGATGAAGCGTTAAGCCTCGGCGACGGCCCGGCGGCGCAAACCTATCTGGTGACGGAGAAGATCCTGGCCGCCGCGCAGCAGAGCGGCGCCAAAGCGATCCACCCCGGCTACGGCTTTCTGTCTGAAAACGCGGCCTTCGCTGAGGCCTGCGAGGCGGCGGGGGTGGCGTTTGTCGGCCCCACTCCGCAACAGCTGCGCACCTTCGGCCTGAAGCATACCGCTCGCGCCTTAGCCAAAGCCGAGGGCGTGCCGCTGCTGGAAGGCAGCGAGCTGCTGGCCGATAGCGGCGAAGCCTGCCGGGCGGCTGAGGCGGTGGGCTATCCGGTCATGCTCAAAAGCACCGCCGGCGGCGGCGGGATTGGCATGCGCGTCTGTCGCGACGCCCGTGAGCTGATTGAGGCGTTTGCCGCGGTGCAGCGGCTGGGACAAAACAACTTCAGCGACGGCGGGGTATTTCTCGAAAAATATATCGAACGCGCCCGCCATCTGGAGGTACAAATCTTCGGCGACGGGCGGGGAGAGGTCATCGCGCTCGGCGTGCGCGACTGTTCAGTCCAGCGGCGTAACCAGAAAGTGATTGAAGAGACGCCCGCGCCGAATCTGCCTGACGGGATGGCGCAGGCGCTATGCGCGGCGGCTATCGCGTTGGGCAAAGCGGTGAGCTACCGCAGCGCCGGGACGGTGGAGTTTGTCTATGACAGCGCGGCGCGGCAGTTTTATTTCCTCGAGGTAAATACCCGGCTTCAGGTCGAACACGGCGTCACGGAGCAGGTGTGGGGCGTTGACCTGGTGCGCTGGATGATTGAACTGGCGGCGGGGGAACTGCCTCCGCTACCTGAGCTGGCCGCCGGGTTACGGCCCCAGGGCCACGCTATCCAGGCGCGAATTTACGCCGAAGATCCGGGGCGGCAATTCCAGCCTTCTCCCGGACTGTTAACGGACGTCTTCTTTCCGCCGGCGGACGGCGCAGCCCTGCGTATTGACCGCTGGGTGGAAGCCGGGTGCGAAGTCCCGCCGTTCTTCGACCCGATGCTGGCGAAAGCGATCGCCTGGCGCCCCAGCCGCGATGAGGCTATCGCCGGCCTGGCGCAGGCGCTGGCGGAGACCCGCCTGTACGGCGTAGAAACTAACCGCGTGTACCTGCAACAAATTCTTGGCTTTGCGCCCTTTACCGAAGGCGAGCCCTGGACCCGCTGCCTTGAGCAGCTGCGCTACCGCGCGGCGACCGTGGAGGTGCTGAGCGCCGGAACCCAGACCAGCGTGCAGGACTATCCGGGACGTTTGGGGTACTGGGCGGTGGGCGTACCGCCGTCGGGGCCGATGGACGATCGCGCCCTGCGTCTCGGCAACCGCCTGCTGGGCAATGCCGAGGGAGCGGCCGCGCTGGAAATCACCCTCAACGGGCCGACCCTGAAATTTAATACCGACGTTCAGGCGGTGGTGTGCGGCGCGCCATTGGCGGTGACGCTCGATGGCGTAGACCAGCCGCTGGACTGCGTATTGACTATTCCGGCGGGGGCGACCCTGAAGCTGGGCGCGATAAGCGGCGCGGGAGTCAGAAGCTATCTCTGCCTGAGCGGCGGCATTCAGGTACCGGACTATCTGGGGAGTAAAAGCACCTTTACCCTCGGCCAGTTTGGCGGCCACGGCGGACGGGCGCTGCGCGGAGGCGACGTGCTGCATCTGGCGCCGCACGCCGCCGCCAGAAGCGGGGATCAACTACCCGCCACGCTACGCACGGCGCTGGCTGAGGTGCGGACGCTGCGGGTGATTTACGGCCCCCACGGCGCGCCGGAATTCTTTGCGCCGGAATATATCGCGACGTTTTTCGCCACGGAGTGGGCGGTCCACTTTAACTCCAGCCGCACCGGCGTGCGCCTGATTGGCCCCAAGCCGCTGTGGGCCCGCGACAGCGGCGGCGAAGCGGGGCTTCATCCGTCGAATATTCACGATAACCCTTACGCGGTGGGCGCGGTCGATTTTACCGGCGATATGCCGGTGATCCTTGGACCGGACGGGCCGAGCCTCGGCGGTTTTGTCTGCCCGGTCACGGTGATTGAAGCCGACCTCTGGCAGTTAGGCCAGCTCAAGGCCGGGGATAAGGTACGTTTCGTGGCGGTGGATTTACCCACCGCCCGGCGGCTGGCGGAAGGGCGGCGCGCCGAGCTGGCGACCCTAAGTCACCAGGCGATAGCCTGGCAGCCCGCTCCGCTGACGTCGCCTGTCGTGATGACCTGCGGCGAGGCGGACAAACGCCTGGTGGCGCGACTCTCCGGCGATACGCATCTGCTGCTGGAAGCCGGGGAGCCGGAGCTGGATCTGGTTCTGCGTTTCCGCATTCACGCTCTGATGCAGGCCCTGGAAGCGCAATCAAGAGACGGCGCGATCGATATCACCCCGGGGATTCGTTCGCTGCAAATCCATTTTCAGCCGGAAACGTTGCCCCTTGAGACGCTGCTGGCGTGGGTGCGCGGCGAGTGGTCCACGGTCTGCCTGAGCGACGATCTGCAGGTGCCGACGCGCGTGGTGCATCTGCCGCTCTCCTGGGACGATCCGGCCTGCCGCAAGGCAATCGATAAATATATGACCACCGTGCGCCAGGACGCGCCCTGGTGTCCGAGTAATCTGGAGTTTATCCGTCGCATCAACGATCTGCCCGATGAACAGGCGGTATGGAATACGGTATTTGACGCCAGCTATCTGGTGATGGGGCTGGGCGATGTTTATCTCGGCGCGCCGGTGGCGACGCCGCTTGACCCGCGCCATCGCCTGGTTACCACCAAGTACAACCCGGCGCGCACCTGGACGGCGGAAAACTCGGTCGGCATCGGCGGGGCCTATCTGTGCGTCTACGGCATGGAGGGGCCCGGCGGCTATCAGTTCGTTGGCCGGACCCTGCAGATGTGGAATCGCTATCGCGAGGTGGCGGATTTTGCCGGCAAACCCTGGCTGCTGCGTTTCTTCGACCAATTGAGTTTCTATCCGGTGTCGGCCGAAGAGCTGCTGCAAATTCGCCGCGATTTCCCGCTCGGTCGCTACCCGCTGCGCATTGAGCACAGCACGCTGCGGCTGGCGGAATACCAGCAGTTTCTCCGCCGTGAAGCGCGCAGCATCGGCGCGTTTCGCGAGCATCAGCAGCGGGCGTTTAACGCCGAACGCGATCGCTGGATAGCCAGCGGACAGGCCCATTTTGACAGCCAGGAGAGCGCCGTGGATGAGGGCGGAGACGCGCCGCTGCGGCAGGGCGAACAGGGGGTGGAAAGCCCGATTTCCGGAAACCTGTGGCAAGTACAAACGGCGGCAGGCAGCCGGGTCCGCGCGGGGGATGTGCTGGTCGTGCTGGAGTCGATGAAGATGGAGATCCCGCTGCTGGCCCCCTGCGATGGCGTTATTCAACAGGTTCACGTGCAGCCGGGCAGCGCGGTACGCGCCGGGCAGCGGGTGGCGGTGATTATTGAGGAGAAGGCATGATGCAGCAGACGTTTGATTTACGCCTGGCAACCCTGGCGGAGCGTTATCGCACCGGTAAAACCACACCGCGCAGCGTGCTGGCGGACATCCGCCAGCGGGCGCAGGCGCTGAACCCCGAGTTCCGGTTGTTTATCCATATTCTGAGCGAAGAGGAGCAGGAGCCGTTTCTGGCGGCGCTGGATGGCCTTTCGCCGGCCGCGCTGCCGCTGTACGGCGTGCCGTTCGCCATCAAAGACAATATCGATCTGGCGGAGATTGTCACCACCGCGGCCTGTCCGGCGTTTGCGTATCGGGCGGAGCAGAGCGCGACGATTGTCGCTCAGCTGATTGCGCTGGGCGCCGTGCCGGTCGGTAAAACCAATCTCGATCAGTTCGCTACCGGCCTGAACGGTACCCGATCGCCGTACGGTCGCTGCCGCAATAGCTATCATGCGGAGTATCCCTCCGGCGGTTCCAGCGCCGGTTCCGCGCTGGCGGTGGCGCTGGGCGTTGCCAGCTTCTCGTTGGGCACGGATACCGCCGGTAGCGGCCGCGTCCCGGCAGGGCTGAATAACCTGGTGGGTCTGAAGGCCAGTAAAGGGCTGATATCCACCGCAGGGGTGGTCCCCGCCTGTCGTACGTTAGACTGCGTGACCTTTTTCAGCCCCACCGCCGACGAGGCCAGCCAGCTGCTGGCGCTCGTCGCACAGTGCGATCCGCAGGACGCCTGGAGCCGCCGTAATCCTCAGTGGAATAGCCGTCAGGCGTTCGGCAGGCCGTCCGCGGGGTTTCGTTTTGGCGTTCCGCGCGAGCTCAATTTCCTCGGCTGCCGCGCAAGCGAACGCCTGTTTTCCCAGGCCCGGCAACGGCTGACGGCGCTGGGCGGGGTGGCAGTTGAGATTGATTTCACGCCGTTTCTGGCGGCAGCCCGGCTGCTGTATGACGGGCCGTGGGTCGCCGAACGCTACGCGGTGGTCGGTCCGCTGATGGCGCGGCAGCCGGAGGCGGTACTGCCGGTTATTCGCGACGTGCTGGCAAAAGCGCCGGGCACCGATGCCACGGCGACCTTTACGGCGATCTATCAGCTACAGCAGTACAAAGCCCGGTGCGACGCGATACTCGAGACCCTGGACTGCGTGCTGACGCCCACCTATCCGCGCCCGGTGACGCTTGACGAGCTGGAGGCGGAGCCGATCGCGCGCAACGCCGATCTCGGATACTACACCAACTTTATGAACCTGCTGGACTATGCCGCGGTGAGCGTGCCATGCGGATTTATGCCGGACGGATTGCCTTCGGGCGTCACGCTGTTTGGCAGGGCCTTTACCGACCAGTATTTACTGGGCCTGGCCGATGCGTTTCAGCGCGCTGAGCGGCTGCCGCTGGCGGGCGGAGCGCGGCTGGAGACCCCGCCGCCTGAACGCGTCGCCGGCCATGACCGAATGGCGCTGGTTGTTTGCGGCGCTCATCTTTCTGGCCTGCCGCTTAACGGCCAGCTGCTGGCGCGGGGCGGTCGGCTGCTGCAGGCGACCCGCAGCGCGCCGCACTATCGTTTATACGCTCTCGCGGACGGCAAACGCCCGGCGATGGTTCGCGCCGATAGCGGCGGGGCGTCGATCGCGGTTGAAGTGTGGGAGCTACCCAGCGCGGAGGTCGGTTCGCTGCTGGCGGCCATCCCCGCGCCGCTGGGCCTGGGAAAAGTTGAGCTTGCCGACGGACGCCGGTTAGCGGGCTTTATCTGCGAAGCCAACGGATTAGGCGAAGCCACGGAGATTACCGCCTACGGCGGCTGGCGCGCCTGGCTGGCACGTTAAACTACAACCCCTCCATCGCTTTTTGATGGAGGGGATTGGTGACAGTGTCACCTTAAATTTCTAACATGCTGAAACATTTCTGCCAGATCATTAGCAACCTTTCGGTAGGGCTCCCGCTGCGATAACGCTATTCTTCCCCGCTTTTCCCTTTTCAGGCACTTTGTAACCCAGGTAAATGACCGCTAATGTCCCTATTGAGAGATGAAATTCGCGACCATTCAGCGGAAAAGATGCTATTTATCCGCCGTGCCGTCATTGCGTTTCTACTGGTGGTGATTTGCTTCGCCATCCTGATCCTTAATCTTTACCGCCTGCAGGTGGATCAGCACGACTTTTATCAGACGCGTTCAAACCAGAACGACATTAAAATGCTGCCCATCGCGCCGAGCCGGGGGCTGATTTTCGACCGCAACGGCATCCCGCTGGTACAAAATATTACCCTCTACCGTTTGCAGGTGATCCCGAGCAAAATCGCCGATATGACGGCGCTGCTGCAGCAGCTGACGCCGATCGTTGATTTAACCCCGCAGGATATCGCCGACTTCCGCGACGATATGCACCACAACAGCCGCTACAAAGAGGTGACGTTAAAATCGGACCTGAGCGATGTTGAAGTGGCGCGTTTTGCGGTCAATGAGTTTCATTTCCCCGGCGTCACGGTGGAGAGCTATCAGCAGCGCGCTTATCCCTACGGCGCCGAACTGGCGCACGTGGTTGGCTATGTCTCGAAGATCAACGACAGCGATCTGCAAAAGCTGGCCAAAGCCGGGGAAGAAGAGAACTACGCCGCCGACCACAATATCGGCAAGCAGGGCATTGAAGGCTACTACGAGAAAGCGCTGCACGGCACCACCGGCTATCAGGAAGTGGAAGTGGATAACCACGGGCGGGTCGTGCGTCTGCTAAAAGAGGTCCCGCCGGTGGCCGGGAAGAACATCTACCTGACGCTGGATCTGCACCTGCAGCAGTATATCGAGTCGGTGCTGAAGGGGCAGCGCGCGGCGGTAGTGGCCGTCGATCCGCGCGATGGCGGCGTGCTGGCCATGGTGTCGAGCCCCAGCTACGATCCCAATCCCTTTGTCAGGGGCATCGGCTATCAGGCCTACCGTTCGCTGCTCGATAACCCGGACCGGCTGCTGATTAACCGGGTCACCCAGGGCCTCTATCCGCCCGCGTCGACGGTGAAGCCTTACATGGCGCTGTCGGCGCTGTCGGCGGGCGTGATCACGCCAACCACCTCCTTCTTCGGCGCGCCGACCTGGACGCTGCCGGGGACCCAGCGCCGCTACCGCGACTGGCTGAAGAGCGGCCACGGCATGCTTAACGTCACCAAAGCGATAGAAGAATCGGCGGATACTTTCTTCTATCAGGTGGCGTTTGAGATGGGTATCGACCGCATTCACGAGTGGCTAAGCAAGTTTGGCTACGGTCAGTCTACCGGCATCGATCTTAACGAGGAGTATGCCGGGGTGCTGCCGAGCCGGGAGTGGAAACAGCGGGTGCATAAAAAACCGTGGTATCAGGGGGATACCATTTCCGTCGGTATCGGTCAGGGCTACTGGATTGCCACGCCGATCCAGATGGTCAAGGCGCTGACGACCCTGATTAACAACGGCAAAGTGCAAAATCCGCATCTGCTTTACTCCATGAAGCAGGGTAATAAGGTCGAGCGCTATCAGCCGCCGCAGGATCTGCCGCAGGTTGGCGATCCGCATTCGCCGTACTGGGGCGTGGTGCGCAACGGCATGTACGGCATGGCGAACCTGCCAAACGGCACCGGCTATAAGCTGTTCCATACCGCGCCGTACCAGATCGCCGCAAAATCCGGGACGTCCCAGGTCTTCAGCCTGAAGGAGAACCAGACCTATAACGCGAAGATGATCCCGGTACGCCTGCGCGACCATATCTTCTATACCCTGTTTGCCCCCTATCAGCATCCGAAGGTGGCGATGGCGCTGATTCTGGAGAACGGCGGCGGCGATGGCGTGGTTGCGGGACCGACGGCGCGCGCCATCCTCGACCATATCTTCGACCCGGCCAACGCGCCGGCGGAACAGGGCGCGACGTCGACGGTGCCGCAGGTGGAGAGCGCCGACGCGCAGTAAACGTTATTCACTCTGAGCATAAGCGTTAGCGGATTGGTTATTTGCCGCCGCCGGCGCTTTTGCTCATAGTAGCGTTCTGTATTGCTGTGAAAAAAGGCGCTCTGATGTCGTTAAGCCGAAATACGCTTCTTCTTGTACAAACCGGGACTCCGCCGGATGAAATCGTCTCCGACCACGGCGATCTTCCCCTCTGGTTTGGCAATTTACTGGCGCCGTGGCGCAAAAAAATCAGCGTGGCGCGCGTCTATGCCGGAGAGCCGCTTCCCGTGCCGGATAACGCGACCATCGCGGTGATTACCGGCTCCTGGGATATGGTGACCGAACGCCTGCCGTGGAGTGAAATGACCGCGGCCTGGATCCGCGAGGCGATGGCGATAGAGATGCCGCTGTTTGGCGTTTGCTACGGGCATCAGCTGATGGCGCACGCCCTGGGGGGTGAGGTGGACTACCATCCAGCCGGACGCGAAGCCGGAAGTAAAACCATTTCGCTGTCCGCACACGGCCTGGCGGATCGTCTGCTGGCTGACCACCCGGCGCCGTTCAGCGCGCACCTCACGCATATGCAAACGGTCACCCGATTACCGCCAGGGGCGAAGGTGCTGGCTTCGTCGCAGCACGATCCTCATCAGATTGTACGCTACGGCGCGCATGCCGTTTCTACGCAGTTTCATCCGGAGATCACCCCGGCGATTGCCCGCTCGCTGATCGCGTTCCGCCAGGCGGCGCTGCGCAACGAGGGGGTTGACCCGGACAGGCTGAGTCGTGACGTTGTGGAGAGCCCGGTGGCCTCGGCGATTCTGACCCGCTTTGTCGCAGGCTACCTGCAGCCAGACCTGAACCCGGCTTAACCTCAGCGCTGTTTTTCCGCGAGCCAGGCCGCCGTTTCACCGAGGATTTCGTCGGAAAACGTTGAATCCGCGGTCATCCGCGCCAGAATTAACGCGCCGACCATGGCCGACCAGCTGCCAATCGCCGCGCGGCGGCTGGCTTCAGCGTCCCGATCATCCATCGCTTCACTGAGCTGCGCTATCTGCTGCTGCAGCCGCGCGCTCATTTCGTCACGCGCGGGTTCGGACTGGCGGATGGTCTCCGCCGCCAGCGCCGCCAGCGGGCAGCCGCTGGCAAAATTATCCCGATGTTCGGGGGAAAGATAACGCTCGATTTGCGCGACGACGTCGTTTTTCGCCGCGTCGTTCTCTATCTTCAGTTCCGCGAGGGTTTGGGCGATCAGGTCATCCTTCGATTTGAAGTAGCCGTAGAATCCGCCGTGGGTCAGACCGGCTGATTTCATAATATCGGTGACCGTGACCGCGTCAAAACCCCGCTCGCGAAACAACCGCCCGGCGGCGGTCAGGATTGTCTGCTTATTCTCTTCAACCTGTTTTCTGCTCACTCTCATGGCGTCGTCCTGCTGCGAAATTATTTATGATGACCATCATATAACATTATTTACAGCATACCCAGCCCGTGCCATTATACATGACGACCATCATGTATAAATTGAGGAGTACACCTATGAGCAGTGAATCAGCGGTGCTGGTAACCGGCGCATCGACCGGAATTGGCGCAGTCTATGCCGAACGTTTTGCCCGCCGCGGCCACGACCTGGTGCTGGTCGCGCGTAATCACGAGCGGCTGACGGCGCTGGCCGAGCGGTTGCGCGACGAAACCGGCGTTCAGGTCGACATCCTGCAGGCCGACTTAACCCAGGATAGCGACATCGCCGCCGTGGAGCAGCGGCTGCGGGAAGACGCGCGTATCAGGATTCTGGTCAACAATGCCGGCACCTCGATTCCCGGTGATTTTCTCCACCAGAGCAGTGACGATATCACTCGCCTGATTACCCTCAACGTGACCTCTGTGGCTCGTCTGGCGAACGCGATCGCGCCGCGTCTGGCCGAGGCCGGAGAGGGGGCGATTGTCAACATTGCGTCGGTCGTTGGGCTGGGTCCGGAAATGGGGTTGACCGTCTACGGCGCCACGAAAGCCTTTGTGCTGTTTCTCTCGCAGGGACTCGACGTTGAGCTGAGCGCGAAAGGCGTATACGTTCAGGCGGTACTGCCGGCGGCAACGCGCACCGAGATTTGGCAGCACAGCGGCAAAGATGTGGATACCATTCCCGGCGTCATGGAGGTGGATAAACTGGTGGATGCCGCCCTGGTGGGGTTCGACCGCCGCGAATCGGTGACCATACCGCCGCTGCATGATGAAACGCAGTGGCAGACGCTGAACGCGACGCGTCAGGCCATGCTCCCCGGCTTTGCGCAATCTGAACCCGCGGCCCGTTACCTGTTGCGATCGTGAGTTTGTCGCACCGTGTATCGGAAAGGAGAGTCGATACACGGTGCGACAACATCCCGCCATGTCACGCCCGGCACGGATACAACGCCTCTGGAAGGCAGTGCTGCGCACAGCTATCATCGGGCCGGTAGCCTCAATATCGTGACAACGTCACAAATTCAGGGCGAAAAACCAATAAAAAAGCCGATAAGGTGAGTTATCGGCTTTCAAGGTTAATGCGAAAACAAATTTACTGCGCCAGCAGCTCCTGGGCGGTACGTTCTACCAGACTCAGCAGCACCTTCACGTCCTCTAACGTCACGATCGGGTTCAGCAGCGTCAGCTTCAGACAGGTGACGCCGTTGTGCTCGGTCACGCCGACGTTAGCGCGACCGGAAGCCAGCAGCGCATCGCCAACCCGCTGGTTGAGCAGGGCGATCGCGGCATCGTCGCTGCCCGCCATCTGCTGCGGACGGGAACGGAACAGCACGCTCGCCAGCTGCGGCTGCATGACCAGCTCCAGCGTCGGCTGCGTTTTGACGTAATCCGCCACGTTCAGCGCCATCGTCACGCCGTGATCGATGATTTCCGCGTACTGCTTCTGGCCCAGCGCCTCCAGGCCCATCCACAGCTTCAGCGCGTCGAAGCGGCGGGTGGTCTGCAGCGATTTGGATACCAGGTTCGGTACGCCGTGCTCTTCATCGAACTCAGAGTTCAGATAGGCCGCCTGATAGCGCATCAGCTCATAGTGGCGGGCTTCTTTTAACAGAAACGCGCCGCAGCTGATGGTCTGGAAGAACTGCTTGTGGAAATCCAGGGTGATGGAGTCCACTAAGTCAATGCCGTCCAGACGATCGCGATACTTGTCGGACATCAGCAGGGCGCCGCCCCAGGCCGCGTCAACGTGCAGCCAGATCTGGTGCTCAGCCGCGACGGCCGCAATCTCGCGCAGCGGGTCGATTGCCCCCGCGTCGGTGGTGCCGGCGGTGGCGACGATGGCCATAATCTGTTCACCGTTAGCCTGCGCCTCGGCGATTTTCGCTTTCAGATCCGCCACGTCCATCCGCGCGAATTCGTCGGTTTTCACCAGCGTCACGGAACGGTAGCCGAGGCCCATCAGCGCCATGTTCTTCTGCACCGAGAAGTGGGCGTTTTCTGAACACAGCACTTTATACTGACGAATATCGCCCGGCAGACCATCCTGCTGGATGGAATGACCCCGGCGGGCAAAGAAGGCATCGCGCGCCAGCATCAGGCCCATCATATTGCTCTGGGTGCCGCCGCTGGTGAAAACGCCCGCATCGCCGGCGCCGTAGCCGACCTGAGCGCGCAGCCATTCAATCAGCTTGATCTCGATGATGGTGGCTGACGGGCTTTGGTCCCAGGAGTCCATGCTCTGGTTGGTGGCGTTAATCAGCACTTCCGCCGCCTGGCTAATCACCAGGCTCGGGCAGTGCAGATGCGCCACGCACTGCGGGTGATGTACCGACAGGCTGTCTTTAAGGAAGTACTCGATCGCACGTTCAATCGCCGCCTGGTTGCCCAGACCCTGTTCGTTGAAATCAAGGGTGATGCGCTCACGCAGTTCGTCAACGCTTTTCCCCTGATACATTTCAGGCTGCTGCAGCCACTGCGCTACCGCCTGGCTGGTCTGGGCGATCGCTTGCTGGTAGGCATCAATACTTTGCGCGGAACCAGCAAGAATCGGATTCAACTTGGACATTGCGGTCACTTACTCCACTCAGACCGGTTTTACGCCGGCGGCCAGCAGGGCCTGTTCAAATTTGTCGAAGAAAATTTCCAGCTCAGCATTGCTGATCAGCAGGGACGGCAGCAGACGCAGCACGCAGCCGTGGCGGCCGCCGCGCTCGAGGATCAGACCCGCTTCGAAGCATTTCTTCTGCAGCAGCGCGGAGAGTTCGCCATCCGCCGGGTAGCAGCCCATGTGGTCCGGCGCTTCGTTCGGTTTAACGATCTCGATGCCGATCATCAGGCCCAGACCGCGAACGTGGCCGATCACCGGATAGCGTTTCTGCATCTCGGCCAGCTTGCCTTTCAGCCATTCGCCCTGAGCGGCGGTTTTATCCGCAATGTTATTGTCTTTCAGGTGGCGCAGGGTGGTCAGGCCGGTGGCCATCGCCAGCTGGTTGCCGCGGAAGGTGCCGGTATGGTGACCCGGTTCCCAGGCGTCGAACTGCTTTTTGATACCGAGAACGGCCAGCGGCAGACCGCCGCCAACGGCTTTCGACATCACGATAATGTCCGGCTCGATGCCCGCGTGTTCGAAGGCGAAGAATTTACCGGTACGCGCAAAGCCAGCCTGAACTTCATCGATGATCAGCAGAATGCCGTGTTCCTGAGTCACTTTACGGATGCGCTGCAGCCACTCGACCGGAGCCGGGTTCACGCCGCCTTCACCCTGAACGGCTTCCAGGATCACCGCCGCCGGTTTACGCACGCCGCTTTCGACGTCATTGATCAGGTTTTCGAAGTAGTAAGTCAGCGCTTTCACGCCGGCTTCACCGCCGATACCCAGCGGGCAGCGGTACTGGTGCGGGTAAGGCATAAACTGCACTTCCGGCATCATGCCGTTAACCGCCGCTTTTGGCGACAGGTTGCCGGTGACGGACAGCGCGCCGTGGGTCATCCCATGGTAGCCGCCGGAGAAGCTGATCACGGAAGAACGGCCGGTGTATTTTTTCGCCAGCTTCAGCGCCGCTTCAACGGCGTCAGCGCCGGACGGACCGGTGAACTGCAGGCAGTATTCTTTGCCTTCGCCCGGCAGCAGGGAAAGCAGGTATTCAGAGAAGCGATCTTTTAACGGAGTGGTCAGATCGAGAGTATGTAACGGCAAGCCGCTGGTAATGACACTTTGGATGCTCTGCAGCACATCAGGGTGGTTGTGGCCGAGTGCCAGAGTACCTGCGCCGGCAAGGCAGTCCAGATACTGTTTATTATCCGCATCGGTCAGCCAGACGCCTTCCGCTTTGGTAATCGCAAGGGGCAGCTTGCGCGGGTAGCTCCTGACATTCGATTCGAATTCAGCCTGACGGGCCAAAAAGGTATCGTTGTTTGCATCTAATAAATCTGCGCCTAAAGTATCAATACGGACTTTATCCGTCATCATATCACTCCCACAACCAGCGTTACGGTTGAGCGCTGGTTGAATAAATTGGTGTAAGAAATTGAATCGCCATGCATTAAAGCGGGCACAATATATGGCTTTTTAGATACGCATTCAACGTTTTATTGATTAAGGTATATTTACGTTATTTTTACACAGGCAAAAACCAACGTAACCATTTGATTTAAATCAGGTGTTTTAAAGGATAAAAGACCTTTAAAATTGTAATTATTAGTGAGGAAGTTTCTCGTTTTTTAATACTGCCGGGCGGGCATTGCTGGCGAAAAGTTTCCGCCAGCAATGGCATGACTCAATGCAGCTCAACCGCATAATTCGTTAAAGGTGTAACTTTTTTCACCAACTTATTGTTATATAAAAACTGTTCATAAGCTTCATACCGTGGTTTATCCAGCGCCGCCGGATCGCTGGCAAACAGAGGAAGGGTTTTCAGCCATGCCTGCTTGTTCAGTTCGGTGTTGAGCTCGGGATGCGCGGCGGCAAACGCCTGCCAGGTCTCCTGCGGGTGAGCGCGCAGGTAAGCGACGCCTTTTTGCAGCGCCTTGAGGAAGGCCCTGATTTTCGCCGCGTGGACTTCATCCCGGTTGGCGACAATCACCAGCTCGTCGTAGGCCGGTACGCCGTAATCCTCAACGTTCATCACCTGCGGATCTTTCCCCTGCAGCTTCAGCTCCAGCGCTTCGATATTACGATAGCCGCCAATGACCGCGTCGACCTGTCCGGCCAGCAGGGCGCTGGTCAGCTGGAAGTTAACATTGATGAGCTTGATGCTTTTGGGATCGATTTTCGCATGCTGCGCCATGGTGGCCAGCGTCGCCTGTTCGATGCCGCTCACCGAATACCCCACTTTTTTGCCCTGCAGATCGGCGGGAGATTTTATGCTTTTATCCAGCGCGATCACCGTATTCAGCGGCGAATTAATCAGCGTGCCGACGCGGACCAGCGGCAGCCCTTCATCAGCAAAAAAATGCACCTGCGGCTGGTAGGTAATCGCCAGGTCCGCCTGGCGGGCTGCGACCAGCCGCGGCGGCAGCGCCGGGTCGGACGGCGGCACAATCTTGACGTCCAGCCCCGCGTCTTTAAAGGCGCCAATCTGTTCGGCCACCAGGATCGGCGCGTGGTCGGGATTGATATACCAGTCCAGCACCAGGGTGAGTTTCTCGTTGGCCAGCGCCTGACCGCTGAACAGCGCGGCAAGCGTCATACCGGCATAAACACGTTTACGCATGATTAGTCCTTTTTTTAAGAGCGTTATTCCGGCGTCCAGTTAATCAGCCGGTGTAAGAAAGCATCCACCGCCAGCCAGAGCAGGACGGTCAGTAGCACCAGAATAAACAGGGCCGCAAAGCAGATATCGGTTTGCAGACGGGCGTTGGCGTTAAGCATCACGTAGCCCAATCCTTCGGCTGAACCGACCCATTCGCCGATGATCGCCCCGATGGGGGCGACGGCGGCCGCCATCCGCAGGCCGGAACCGAGGGCCGGAAGGGCAGCCATCAGGCGAACGTGGCGCAGCTGCGCGCCATAAGAGGCCCCCATCGTGCGTGCCAGATCGAGATAGTCGTGGTTAACCCGGCGCAGACCGTCGAAAAACGCCGAGGTGACGGGAAAGAAAATCACCAGCACCGCCATCATGACCTTGGCGCTCATGCCGAAACCGAACCACAGCACCAGCAGCGGGGCAAGGGCGAAAACCGGGATCGCCTGACTGGTCAGCACCAGCGGCATCAGCCAGCGCTGAAGGCGAGGCGAGACAATCATGCACAGCGCCAGGATCACGCCGAGCAGAACGCCGAGCGTGAGGCCGCTGAGGATCTCGCTTAATGTGATCAGCGTGTGTTCGCCGAGGTACGCGCGGTTGACCCACAGAGCGCTTGCTACCGCCGCGGGGGAAGGCAGCAGGAAAGCGGGAATGCCGCTGCGGGTCGCCAGCCACCAGAGCAGCAGCAGGCCGCAGAACACCACGGCGGCGCGAAACAGTTTTGCGCTCATCCGTTAGCCCTTATGAGCTGTTGCAGCAGCTCCGCCTGGCTGGCCAACAGCGCCGGGTCGTCCGGCGCTCGCGGCGGCATGCCGGAGAGGTGATGCCCGTCGTCAATCCCGCCGGGAGCGGGGGAAAGGACCAGCAGACGGTGGCTCAGGCGGCAGGCTTCCATCGGGTCGTGGGTGATCAGCACGACGGTGCGGTTTACCAGCAGCCCGGCGGCAAGGGTCTGAATGCGCGTGCGGGTAATCGTGTCGAGCGCGGAAAAGGGCTCGTCCATCAGCACGATGGGCCGGTCTTCGTAGAGCGTACGCGCCAGCGCCGCACGCTGGCGCATGCCGCCTGAGAGGGCGGCCGGGCGGTCGCCGGCGCAGTGTTCAAGGCCAACCTGCTGTAACAGCGCGGCAACCCGCCGATGGTCCACGCGCTCCCCGCGCAGACGCGCGCCAAGCGAGACGTTGTCGCGCACGCTTAACCACGGATACAGCAGATCTTTTTGCCCCATCCACGCCAGCCGCTTGTCTATTGGCTGCCCGTCGCTGGCGCGAACCTCACCGGCGGTGGCTTTTGCCAGCCCGGCGATAATACGCAGCAGGCTGGTCTTTCCGGCGCCGCTGGCCCCCAGCAGCGATACCCACTGGCCGCCGGGGATAGTGAACGTCAGATTGTCGAAGATCTGCCGCGAGCCAAAGCGCAGGCCCAGGCCGCGCACCTCAATTCCGGGAGCCGTCACGCCGGGCGCTCCGCGACGGCGTTAAGGCCCATCTGCCAGAAGTTAGCCTCCAGACGCGTGGCGGTGGTGAAAATAGCGCTGAGTTCAGCGAAACGCGCCTCGCCGCCGCGCTGCTGCCAGAGGGTTTCCAGCAGGCCGATGGCGTTATTGACGCCGTTCAGGTAACCCTCATCGCCGTAGTTGCGGATCCACGAGTCATAAGGATTGGCGGTCAGCCGGGTCGCCGGATCGTGCAGCAGGCTGAGGCCGATTTCCGCGTAGCCGGCAACGCAGGGCATCAGCGCCGCCAGCAGATCCAGGGCGTCGCCGGAGTGGCCAATGTCCAGTACGTAGCGGGTGTAGTTGACGGTTTCCGCGGCTTCCGTTTCGGCGGCCATCGTCGCTTCATCCAGCCCCCATTCCCGGCAGTAGCCAACGTGGAGCGGCAGTTCGTCGAGAATGGCGTTCATCGACGCGGCGGCAGCGCGCATTTCCGCCAGGGTGCGCAGCTTGCTGACCAGCAGGGCGTAGCTGCGGGCGAAGTGGATCAGAAACAGATAGTCCTGCGTCAGATAGCGGCGAAAAGCGGGCTCGGGGAGGGTACCGTCGGCGAGCTGGCGCAGGAAGGGGTGGGCGACGTAGTGCTGCCAGTCGGCGCCGGCCTGCTGACGCAGACGACCATAAATACCCTGGGTAAACGCGGGAAGAATCACAGGACCTCCTGAAAAAAGGGAGATCCGGGCGTGCTGAAAGAAGTGTGAACAGGCAATGGCGCAAAACTGGCGGAAATGCCGACCCGTCCCTTCGCTGGCATGACCCAGATCAGGTTCAAAGGGTTCGGCTTACGCCATCTCAGCCCTCACGGGACACCCCTCGGTTTGGCCCCTGTTATACGACATTCCCTTTTTGATTACAATGCTGTGAATTTTATGAGGAAAGGTGACGTTGTCACGTGTGAGTGTCGCGAGAAAGGGCTTTTTTGCATCGTGGCAGCCCGGCGGCGGCTGATGCCTTGCCGGGCGCGTATTATCAAAGGATCAGTGAAATTCTACCCAGCTGGCATCGCTGTCTGCTGAACGTACGCACTTCTCGACCCAGTGCACGCCGAGCGCCCCGGCTTTGGCATCCGGATACCAGAAGTTTTCCAGCAAAGCCGCGTCGCGACGGTCGGTCGCATCCATGGCGATGGCAAAGCGGCGATACAGATTCGACCAGGCCTCAAACAGCCCTTCGGGATGGCCGCCGCCGATCCGGTCGTCCTGCAGGGCCAGCGGATCGAGATAGGACATTCCGCGTTCGAGGATGCGCACCGGCTCGCCCTGAATTTCGTAGCGCAGCTGGTTCGGCTGTTCATCCCACCACTCCAGGCTGGCTTTCTCCCCGACGATGCGGACTTTCTGTCCGTGCATTGAGCCGCTGTTGACCGCCGAGCACCACATCGACCCTACGGCGCCGTTGTCGTACTCCATCAGCACATGCGCGTTATCCTCCAGCGGCGCGCGGCTTTTGACAAAGCTCTGGCGGGAGCACATCAGGCGAGTGATATTAAGCTTCGGCGCCATGGTCTCCGCCAGGAACAGCGGGTGGGTGGCCAGATCGCCCAGCACGTAGCTGGGGCCGACAAATTTCGGGTCCACCCGCCAGCGGGTGCTGGGGTTATCCTGCTCTACCGGCTGGTTATGGAAACCGTGGGCGAACTGCATATTGATGATGCGGATCTCGCCCAGCAGCCCCTGTTCAATCATCTGCCGCGCCTGCAGAATCAGCTGATGCCCGGCATAGCCGTAGGTGACGCCGATGATTTTGTGCTGTTTTTCGCTCAGGGCCACCAGCGCGTCGGCCTCTTCGCCGGTAAAACAGAGCGGTTTTTCGCAGACCACATGCAGTCCGGCCTCCAGCGCCGCGCGGCAAATGGCGTAGTGGGTGTTGTTTGGCGTGGCGATGGAGACCGCTTCAATGCCGTCTTCCCGCGCCGCCTCTTCGCGAAACAACGTTTCGTAGTCGGGGTAACAGCGCCCGGCCTCCACGCCCAGCTGCTGGCCAAACTCGCGCCCGCGCTGGGGGTCAATATCAAAGGCTCCGGCCAGCAGGGTAAACGATCCGTCACGCAGCGCCGCAGAGCGGTGAATATAGCCAATCTGGCTGCTTCCGCCGCCGCCCACCATGCCCCAGCGCAAGGAGCGGCCAACAGGTTTAATACCGTTAATCATGTGTTTTCTCCCGATTAAAAACCAACCGAGCGCAGGTAGCGCAGGCTTTCCGTGACCGCCTGCAGGCTGCCCTCGACGTTGCGCGGATCGCGCTCTTGCTCAATGGTGATCCAGCCCTGATAGCCCCGCTTGTCGAGAAAGGCGCGCACCGCCGGATAATCAATGGCGCCGCTGCCGAGCGGGCACATCACCCCCTCCGCGCAGGCGGAGAAGAAGTCGATGCCGCGGGAAATCACGCTCCTGAACACCTGCGGGTCGACATCTTTAAAGTGCAGGTAGTCAAGGCGATCAAAATGGCGATCCAGCCAGCTGATGGGGTCCATACCCGAATAGAAGAGATGGCCGGTGTCGAGACATAAACCGGCTACGTCATGGGGGATTTGCGCCGCCAGCAGATCGATTTCATCGGCAAACTCAATGCAGCCGCCGGCGTGAGGATGGATAACCGGGCGAACGCCGTACTCCTGCCACGCCAGTCGGCTGATGGTCACAATGTGGTCGACCATCCGCTGCCAGTCGGCAGGCGACAGGCGGGGAGCCAGCTCGCCGCGCCCGGCATATTTCGCCCGCTGCGGATTGCCGAAATCAATAATGACCAGATAAGGCGGCTGGAAGGGGTTGCCCGGCGTCTTTTCCGCCGACGGCACCTGCGACAGGTTGCGGCAGAGGTTATGCGTCAGTTCGACAATATTCGCGAAGTTCTCTTCGCTGACCAGATCGTCGAAGATCGTTCCGGCAACCAGCGACAGCCCCTGTTTATTCAGCGCTGCGCTGAGTTCATCGGCCCGGGTCGGCAGATAGCTCCACGGGCCCAGTTCAATGCTTTTATAACCGGCGGTCGCCGCTTCTTCCAGTACCTTGGACCACGGCGGCAGGTAAGGGTTTTTGGGATCATCGACGCCCCAGCTGCACGGCGCGTTGGCAATATGTATGGTCATGATGGCTTCCTTTTCAGATGAGGAGAAAACATGACCAGTATTGAATGAAAATTTCATATCCAACAATGATGAAATTTAAATTCTTTGATGGGATTCAAGGTTTATTTTGATAGTATAAATGATGGTTTTTTATCAAACGCAGCGCTGAAGCGGGGCGCGGCGACTTTACCCGCGCCTGCGGCAATCAGAGGTTTTCTTTAGTGAGGAGGTCAAACGGCTGCAGAGCGTTGATAAACGCCACCTGCGGCTGGCTAGCGGCGTGGACAAACGCGTTGATGGTGGCGGCGGCAAATTCATCAAGCCGATGGGTAAGCATGAGATCGATAGTGCCGTCAATTAGCGCCAGCTCGCCGCTATCCACCGGGCCATGACAAATCAGGGTGACCTGATGCTGGCGCTGGCGCGCGCGCAGGGCGGCGACAATCCCTTCCACGCCGCCGCAGGGCGCGTAAATGGCCTTCAGAGCGGGGTACTGTTGCAGCATTTCTTCCGTAACCCGGCGCGCGACATCGGCGCGTTCGTGGCTGCGCACCGGTTCAAGCACCCGATCGCCTTTGCCCTGTTCACGCAGGTAGGAGCGGAAACTTATCTCGCAGCTTTCCTGACAAATAAACCGGTTATCGCCGACGATAATGCCAATTTCGCCGTCGTCGTGGCACAGCCTGTCCACCGCCCAACCGGCGGTGCGGCCCGCTTTCTGGTTATCCAGCCCGATATAGCCGGTACGCTGCGGGATGCTCATATCGGAGAGCAGGGTGAAGACGCGGACGCCTTTTTCGATGGCCTGCACGACCACATGGCGGATAAGCGGATTATCCAGCGCGACAATACCGATAACGTCGACCGTATCGCTCAGGCGGGCGATCGCGGCGGCCATATCGTCGATGGCGTTAATATCATAATGCAGAAAAGCGGGGGCCTGCGTCGGGCTATGCCACGGTAACGCCGCCTGCTCCAGCGCCTGCGCCAGCTGATGGTAAAACGAGTGTGACTGCTGTAGCAGAATGAAGCCCATTCTGAGGGCTACCGCCGGCCGATCCGCCGCCAGCCGATAGCGGGATTGCTCCAGCGCGAAGCCTAAGCGCCGCACGGATTCCAGCACTTTACGTTCGGTGCTCTCTTTCACGGGCGTGCGTTTATTGAGCACCCTGTCCACCGTCGCGATACCGACTCTGGCCTCTTTGGCGATATCCGCCATGGTGACTTTTTTTGCTGACATGATTCTCTTCCTTTGAGGGTAATGATAAAAAGCTATCATTATTGTGACAGGCAAACAGCGAGGCGGGTCAGACTTCAGGAAAATCATTTCGCCGCACTGGCTTCATTGACCTGATATTCAACCGCCAGGGTCTACACTAAGTGCATCCCCACTCAGGAACAGGATGTTATGACGTATTCCCTCTCAAAAAAATTCCTCGCCGCCACCTCTGCGCTGCTACTGCTCTCCATGAGCGCGGTCCCGGCCAGCGCCGCCGCCGATAATAGCGACGCGGTCTCTCCGCTCAGCGCCGGAAATGGCTTAAGCGAAGCGGCAAAGCAGTATCTCCTGCGCTATCCCTCCCGCAGCGGCGTGGACGGCAAAACCGCCCGCGAAGATACCGCCGCGGTCTTTATTCCGTTTGGCGCCACCCCGGAAGGGGGATGGCCGGTTGTGGTCTGGGCCCACGGTACCGTGGGCGTGGCTAATCACTGCGCGCCGTCGTTAAACCCGCGCAGCGATCGCGATAAGCAGTACCTGAACACCTGGCTGTCGCTGGGCTACGCGGTGGTCGCGCCGGATTATGCCGGTCTGGGTTCGTCTGGCCTGCACCATTATCTTAATGCCCGCGGCGAAGCGTGGAGCGTGCTTGATAGCGTTCGCGCCGCCCTGAAACAGTTCCCGCTGAAAAATGAACTCATTCTGGTCGGACAGTCGCAGGGCGCGCACGCCGCGTTCGCCAGCGCCGGATATCAACCCCACTACGCGCCGGAGCTGAATGTTCGCGCAACGGTGCTGACCGGGACGCCGTATTTTGAGAAGGGGACCACCGCAGCCGACATTCTTCCGCCGGCAGGCGGCAAAGCGCCGAGCGGCGGCGACCCGAAAATACCCTATATTTTCTATATTTACCTCTCGGCTGCCGATAGCAACCCGCAGCTCAATCCGGCTGATTATTTCCAGGATAAAGCGCTGCCGCTGCTGAAAGAGGCGAGCAATTTATGCATTACGCCGCTCAACGATGAAGTGATGAAGGCCGGTCTGAATGCGGCTAACGCCCTGAAGCCGGGGGTGGATTCGCTGTTAAACGCCAGCGTGGGCGCCATGCTCTACCCGACGCTGAAAATCGATCACCCGGTGTTTATCGGTATTGGCAGCGCGGATATTAACGTGCCGACGGCAATGCAAAAACGCTTTGCGGACGCGGTGAAAAGCGCGGGAACCCGTGCGGACGTGCATATTTATGAGGGGCTGGATCATAGCGGTACGGTTAACCCGTCTTTACGCGACTCGGTGCCGTTTTTGATTAAGACGCTCAACGATAAGCGGTAGCGGCGAAGGGATGATGAGCCGCCCTGAGCAAGGGGCGGTTCAGTACAGGTATGGCGTCGATTACCAGTATTTGGGGATCAGATAGCCATACATAACGACGGCGACAACAATCATCAGCGTAATAATCGCCCAGTCGGCTTTTAGTGATTTTACCGCGTTCATAAGTTCCTCTTTTTCAATGAATCACCGGGTAACGTTACCGCCGTCGCGCCTGCGTGTAGGTGATAGAGATCACATAAAAAATATTTGTCATACAAATAAAGTGTGTCAATTTTTTTACTCTTCTCAGCAATATTTTGCCCGCTCATTCGTCTACCTCCGCACAGGGTAATTATTCAATAGCGTAATGAGGTAAACAGACGATGAGAGATATCGATATGCACGGTCAGCACCACCATCACCGTTTTGGCCGCCACAGAATGGCGAAGCCGCTTCTTATCGGCGTGGCGCTAATCGCCATACTTGGGCTGCTGGTAATGTCGCTGTGGAATGCGCTGCTGCCGGCCATCCTTGGGGTGAAGAGCATTGGCTTCTGGCAGGCGTTAGGGATTCTGGCGCTGTCGCGGATCCTGTTCGGCGGCCTCGGTTTTCGCCCGGGCATGTTTGGCATGGGGCACGCCCGGCGTCGGATGCATGAACGCTGGATGAACATGAGCCCGGAGCAGCGCGATGAGTTTGTGCAGCGCTTTGGCCACCGCGGGCATCGCGGCCACTGCGGCTGGCGCGACCGCCGCAGCGAGCATGCTCCGCAGCAGGAGAGTTCGGCTAAAAGCGCGGATCCCGAGTGAGCACAATGAAAAACAGGATCGTGGCGCCATCACGGCTTGTTTCCGCCCTCGATGCCTGCCGCTCGCGGCTGAAGGCTTTTATTCGCGGACGGACCCCGCTACGCGATGAGGCGGACGATATCCTGCAGGAAGTGACGTATCAGCTCATTCGCGTCGAGCAGCCGGTGGAGAATATCGCCGCCTGGTTGTTCCGGGCGGCGCGTAACGAGATGACCGACAGGGCGAGAAAAAAGCGCGAGCTGCCGCTGGCGGGCGGTTTCAGCGACGAGGAAGAGGGCGATTTTCCCGAGGATGAGCTGGCCGAAACGCTGTTTGGCGTTGCGCAAACGCCGGAGGATGAGTATCTGAAAGCGCTGCTCTGGGAGGAATTAAGTCAGGCGCTCTCGGAGCTGCCGCCCGCCCAGCGTGAAGCCTTTGAGAAAACCGAACTGCATGGCTACAGCTACCGGGAGCTGGCAGAGGAGTCCGGCGTCAGCGAACAGGCGCTGCTCTCACGTAAGCATAAAGCGGTACTCTACCTTCGTACCCGCCTGCGCGCGCTGTACGATGAACTGCTGGCCAGTTAGGCATTCTCCGGCCCCTGCTGCAGGGGCCGGAGAGGTGCGTTTAAGCCGCTGATTGAATTATTGCCTGTAGCCCCAGGCCGTGAGGAAGGCGCTAATCGCGCATTCGGCGAGCTGCTCCAGCCTCTCTGGCGCCACCGCTTTTTGCGCAATTAAGGCCCCCGGCAGCGGATAGCCCATAATCGCGCCGAGAAACGCCGTCGCCTCTATCTCCGGGTCGCTGAGGGTCAGCAGACCTTCGTCTTGTTTCTGCGCCAGGATATCGCTCAGCGCCTGCAATACGCGGCCTGAGGGGCGCTGTTCGAGCGTGACGTAAAGCTCGGGCTTTTGCACCAGCACCTGGATCAGCAGGCGCTGAAAGTGAATATTCTCCGGCGCATAAAAGTGTTGTTGCACCACTTTCGCAAACCCGCGCAGCAGCGCGGGAAGATCCTGCTGACGATCCTGCAAAAGCTGGCGCAGGGGCGGCTGCATGGTGTCATTGAGAAACGCGAACGTCTCCAGCAGCAGCGCGTCTTTACCGCCGGGAAAATGGCTGTACAGCGTCGGGCGCGTGGTACCCGCTTCGGCGGCAATGGTATCCAGCGACACATCAAGCCCGTGGCTGAGAAACAGCTCACGGGCGGTTTGTAAAATGCGTGGGCGGGCTTTCATTGGCCGCCCGCGTTGATTTCCCATCAATTGAGTCCTTACCGTTTGCGCCCTTTAAGGCGCATCATTCCTTGCTGTACCAGCAGGAAAAAGAGTGGAACGAAGAGCAAGGTCAGCAGCGTCCCGGTGAGCATACCGCCGATCACCGCGGTACCAATCTCACGCTGGCTGGAAGCGCCGGCGCCGGTAGAGAGTACCAGAGGGATAACGCCGACAACAAATGCAAGTGAGGTCATCACGATGGGGCGCAAGCGCAGGCGAGCGCCCTCCAGCGCCGCGTCGGCCAGCGTTTTACCTTGCTGAAACCGCGCCAGGGCGAACTCAACGATCAGAATCGCGTTTTTGGCGGAAAGCCCCATGGTCGTCAGCATACCGACCTGAAAGTAGATATCGTTTTCGTATCCGGCGAGCAACGAAGCGCTCACGGCCCCAAGAATGCCTAACGGGACGATCAGCAGTACGGCGACAGGAATCGACCAGCTTTCATATAAGGCGGCGAGACACAAAAACATAAAGGCCAGCGACGCCAGGTATACCCATAACGTCTGCACTGAGGAGGTCTGCTCCTGCCAGGATAAACCGCTCCATTGCCTTTCAAACCCGCTCAGCTCGCCCACCAGTTCGGACATCGTCGCCATCGCCGCACCGGAACTGACGCCCGGCGCCGCGTTTCCCTGAAACTGCACGGCCGACAGTCCGTTAAACCGCTGGAGCATTTGCGGCCCGGTGGTCCAGCGGAATGATGAGAAGCTGTCGAAGGAGGCCATGTTGTTGCTGTCGCCGCGGACAAACCAGGCGGATAAATTATCCGGCGTCGAACGCCAGGCCGCATCCCCCTGCATATACACGCGCTTGACGCGCCCGCGGTCGATAAAATCGTTGATGTACACGCCGCCCCAAGCCGCAGAGAGGGTGCTATTGATGGCGGCCTGATCCAGCCCCTGGGCCTGGGCTTTTTGTCTGTCGATATCCACCTGCAGCTGCGCTTTCTCCTCCAGACTGTTAATTCGCACGGCGTCCAGCGTCGGGGTTTGCCTGGCGGCAGTGAGGAGGGTGGTTTGCGCCTCGATGAGCGCCTGGCGGCCGTTTTCCGCGCTGTCCTGCAGCCAGAGTTCAAAGCCGCTCGACTGCCCGAGTCCGCGTACGGTAGGCGGCGACATGACGCTGATGGTGGCCAGCCGGGCGTTTTTTAAAAAGTACCGGTTCGCCCGCGCGATAATCGCCTGCGCGCTGTTCTGTTCCCCGGGACGCGCGTCCCAGTGCTTTAGTTCGGCGAAGGCCATCCCGACGTTCTGCCCGCTGCCGGCGTTGTTTCTGCCGGTGACCATAAAGATGACGTTGAGGTTATCCTCCTCCTCGGCCATGAAATAGCGGGTAATGTCCGCGCCGACCGCCTCGGTCATCGCCATCGGCGAACCGGATGGGAGCGTAAACTGAACCATCACCGCGCCCTGATCCTCTTCGGGCAGAAAGCCGCTGGCCAGCTTCTGATACTGCCAGAGCATCAAAAGCGTCAGCGTCAGGGCCAGCAGCACAAAGCGGAGCGGGCGAACGGTTATCCGCCGGAGTATGGCGAGGTAACGGTTCTGGCTGGCGGCGACGCCGCGGTTGAAACAGGTGAAGAATCGCCCTTTTTTAAGGTGCCCGGGTTTAAGCAGATGGGCGCACAGCGTCGGCGTCAGGGTTAACGCCACCAGCGCAGAGAGCGCCATTGCCGAGACGATGGTGACGCTGAACTGGCGGTAGATAATCCCCACCGAGCCGCCGAAAAACGCCATCGGGATAAATACCGCAGAGAGAACCAGCGCGATGCCAATCAGCGCGCCGGTGATCTCATTCATCGAGCGCAGGGTGGCTTCAGGCGGGGTAAGATCCTCCTCCGCCATCAGGCGTTCAACGTTCTCCACCACCACAATGGCGTCATCAACCAGCAAACCGATTGCCAGAACCATCGCAAACAGGGTGAGGGTATTAATGCTGTAGCCCAGCAGGCTGAGGATGCCGAAGGTGCCGAGCAGAACCACCGGCACCGTGAGCGTCGGGATCAGCGTAGCCCGCCAGCTCTGAAGAAAGAGGTACATGACGGCCACCACAAAAAGAATCGCCTCAATCAGCGTACGCACCACGCTTTCAATAGAGACCGTCACGAACGGCGTGCTGTCGCGCGGGTAAGCGGCGACAACGCCTTGCGGAAAGCGCGGCGTCAGGCGTTTGACCTCCGCCCGGATCTTCTCCGCCGTCGCCAGCGCGTTAGCCCCCGAGGCCAGCTGAATTGAGATCCCGGCGGAGGGGAAACCGTTGAGCGTGGTTTGGTTTTGATAGTTTTCCGCGCCGATCTCCACCCGGGCGACATCGCGCAGATAGACCACCGAGCCGTCGCTGTGGGTGCGCAGGATAATGTTTTCGAACTGTTCCGGACGCTCAAGGCGAGACTGGGTGGTGACCGTTGCGTTCAGATATTGCCCCTCGAGCGTGGGCAGCGAACCGATTTCACCGCTGGTGACCTGCGAATTCTGCGCCTCGATGGCGGCCTGCACGTCGGAGGGCATCAGACCGTAGCTGGTCAGCTGCAGCGGATTGAGCCAGATGCGCATTGCATACTGGGCGCCGAAAACGGTGGTTTCTCCTACGCCTTCAACCCGGCTCAGCGGCTCCTGCAGGGAACTGACGAGAAAGTCGCTAATATCGAGGCTGGTTAACAACCGGCTTTGGTCATACAGGGCCACCACCATCAGGCTGTCTCCCTGTGATTTGGTCACCGCGATCCCTTGCTGCTGCACCTCCTGCGGTAAGCGCGTGATAGTCTGATTGACGGCGTTTTGTACCTGTACATGCGCCATGTCAGGGTTAATGCGCTGATCAAAACTGAGGCTAATGCGCGCCTGGCCCGCTGAACTGCTGCTGGAGGAAAAATAAAGCAGGCCGTCGATGCCTTTAATCTGCTGCTCCAGCACCTGCGTCACGCTGTCTTCCACGCTTTCAGCCGAGGCGCCGGGGTAGTTTGCCGTGACGTTGACGCCGGGCGGGGCGATATCCGGATACTGTTCAACCGGCAGGGTCAGCAGGGCAAGGGCGCCGGCCGCCATAATACAGAGGGCGATGACGGCGGCGAAAACCGGGCGAAACACAAAAAAGCGAGCCAGCATCGTGGTGCACCTTCGGTCAGTTAAGGGATGCTTGCAGAGCAAACACGGCGGATGGCGCGTTTATCGCATCGTCGGGCGGAATCGGGGTAAAGGGCAGCCCATGGAATGCCTCATCGTGGACTTTGCTCATCAAGAAGGCGCCGATCTCAGAACATGACGTCGTACGCTGGTACTCACTCCACAGATAGTCGTAGGTTTGAATGCTGAAAATATTCTGCTGCAGTAAAAAGTGCAGATAGCGTTGCCGCTGTTCCACGCGCTGGCTAATGAGCAGGGCGCGACAGCGCCAGGCCTCGGACGGTTCTTGTAGGTGCGAGCAGGCGTCATAGAGCGGGGCGCCCTGCGCGGGCAGGCTGGGTAAAGCGGCGTTCATCGCGCAGGGGAAAATGGCTAATGCAATGAAATAAAAAAGCTTTCCCCATTTTTCTTTGTTAATCATCAGATTCACTCCGCCAGTTTATTTACTTTACAGTAAAGTAAATAAACTGTTTAAACAAGCGTTCATCTGTACGAAGAGTAAACGGGGAAAGCGAGGGGGGATGAGCAGGAAGCGCCTGCTCAGGATTTAAAACATGCCGTTGCCGCTGGCGGTTTTTTGCGGAACGTTCTGGGTCACGTCCCAGTGTTCAACGATTTTATGCTGCTCGTCGACGCGGAAGATATCGATAATCGCCCGCGTCACGCCCGGCTCGCGACCGGTGACCTCAACGTGCAGGATCACATGATCGCCGTCGACAAACGCCTGCTTAATTTCGCTGTGCGAGTCGGGATATTTGTTCTTCAGGAAGGCGATAAATTGCTCAAAGCCTGCAACGCCGTCTTTCGCCATCGGGTTATGCTGTACGTAGCGGTCTCCCAAATAGGGTCTGGCGGCGGCAAAGTCTTTGTCATTTAACGCTTTATTATAAAAATCAATAACATTCTTTTTATTCAGCTGTTCATTTTCACTGTTGCCCGCAAAAACGGCGGGCGTCAGAGCGCAGAACAAGGAAAAGGCGACGATCGATTTTTTCAACATACATCCTCCGGTGGGGTTGATACCAGGCTCCTGGCCTGTCAGGTGAGTGCATCAGCTTCCCCAGCGGCTTTTCAGGTAGTTAACGGCCTGCTGGGTTTGCGGCTGATTGAGGTAATTCTCTCTGAATAAAATCGTGCCCTGAATTTGCGGCATGGATTCATTCAGATCAAGCTGCTTTTTCAGCTCCGGCACGCCGCCGCTAATCATCCAGTCAGGTTCGTTCTTCGATGGCTCGCCAACTTTGTACAGCGCCACGCCGATATAGAGGCGGGTACGGGTGGGTTTCACCACGTCAGCCCACCACTTTGCCAGCACATCGTAGCGGGCCGCGTCGCGGGCGAAAGGCCAGTAAATCTGCGGCGCGATGTAGTCCAGCCATCCCTGCTGGACCCAGAGGCGGGTATCGGCATACGACTCATCGTAGGCCGCTGCGCCGCGGGTATCTGAACCCGCCGGATCGTGGGAGCGGTTGCGCCAGACGCCTGCCGGACTGACGCCAAATTCAACATCGGGATTCAGCTGCTTGATGGTGCGGGAAACCTGCTCAATCAGCAGCTGCGTGTTGTGCCGCCGCCAGTCCGCTTTCGCGGCAAAGCCCTGGCCGTACTGCTGGAACGTCCGGTTGTCGTTAAGGGCCGATCCCGGTGATTCGGTGTAGAAGTAATCGTCGAACTGGACGCCGTCAACCGGGTAATGCTCCACAACCTCGGCCACGATGCTGGTGATCCAGTCGCGGACTTCCGGAATGCCCGGATCGAGCACGAAGCGATCGCCGGAGGTGCGAATCCACTCAGGGTGCAGGACGTATACGCTGGCGGGAACCTGCGACAGCGTGCTGTTCAGTTCGGTGACGGTTTTCGGCCGCGTATTGACCGAGACGCGATAGGGGTTAAACCAGGCATGAACGCGCATGCCGCGCTTATGGGCTTCATCCAGCATAAACTTGAGCGGATCGTAGCCCGGATCCTCACCGATTTTGCCGGTCAGCATATCGGACCACGGCAGAATCTTCGATGGCCAGAGCGCGGTGCCATCCGGTTTCACCTGGAAGAAGACGGTGTTAATGCCGAGGCTTTTTAAATTATCCAGCTTGGCAACCAGCGCCTGCTGCTGCAGGGCGATGCGGCGTTCGGCGCTAATGCCGCCATTGACGGATTCCAGCGGCGGCCAGTCGAGGCGCGACACGGTCGTCAGCCAGACGCCGCGCACCGGCTCCAGGCTTTTGGGCAACGTCGGCTGGCGGGCCGCGGGCGGCATGGGCGTGACAAGAGAAACGGGCGGTTTGCTACCGCAGTGGGCCAACAGCAGCGCGGCAGCTATAGCTACCGCGGATATTTTCACCTTGTTCAGAATAAACTTACGAGAGCGGATCGTCATCATATTTGCCAGCTTTTCTGGTCATCGCACAAAAGAGTCATTTTCGTATTATTCGGCTTTAAGTCAATCATTTAGCTACAGATGCGGCGGCATAAGCACGCAAACCTCAGACGCAGAAAACGCCTCCTGCGCCGCGCAATGGTTTGCCATGATATATCATTGATATGCATTAAAACTTGATCGGTTCAGGGCGAGTATAAACAGGACTTATTAAAATTTGGCCAAACAATTGACCTTTGGCCTTTTCCGGCGAGTCAAACTGGATTAGCACAATGAACTACTCATCATCACGCCATCGTCTGTGGATACTCCTGTTTCTGCTTGCGTTACTGAGCCTGGGCACCGGGCTTTGCTACTGGCAAATGCAAAAAAAGGTGGATCAAGATATCCATTCGCGCCTGCAGCAGGCGATAGCCAGCCTCGATGTGACCGTCTCCCATGCGGAGCAGGCAGCCGATCTGGCTGAGCCTTTTTATGGTAAAAGCTGTAGCGAGAATGTCCTGACGGAGCTGCGCACGCTGGTGGCCACCATTCCCGATGTGCGCACGGTGAATTTAGGTAAGGATAACGAAATATACTGCACCTCGGTTTTTGGCGGGCGTAAATTTCAGTTCGATCGCCGTCAGTATACGCATGGCGCTCTGCGCCTGCTGAGCGGCAGCGAAATCACGCCGTTTCATCCCTTGATGGTTTACAGCGAACAGGATGAGAGGGGAAATACGATTCTGGTTGGCGTTGACGGCTATTATTTATACAACATTTTGACCGTTCTTGATGGCAATGCGCATCTCTATCTTCAGGTTGGCGATCGGATAATGACCCGCAAAGGGGAAGTGACGGCGACGCCGGATATCAAGGTTCCCGTGCGCCTGGCCTCTGAGCTGTTTACCTATTCGGTTATTGCCGATCGCGGCTACGCCTCTGGCGTCGGTGCGTTTATCCGCTATGAGCAACACACGCTTATCGCCATTATTCTGGCCTCCTTGCTGCTCACCTTTTTATTCAGAAACTACCTCCGCTACCGTAATACGATTGAGTATCAGCTCAGAAAGGCTATCGAACTGAAGCAGCTCAAGCCCTATATTCAGCCAATTATCAACAATGACAGCGGAGCGGTTATCGGCGGTGAGGTGCTGGTGCGCTGGGAACATCCGAAGCAGGGATTTATTGCGCCGGATAAATTTATTTCCGTGGCAGAGCAGACCGGTTTGATTAAAGACGTGACGGCGATTTGCTTTGCCGAGGTGATCCGTCAGCTTCGGCGCCATCAATCCGTTATCCCTGGAGGGTTGTTTATTTGCTTTAACACCAGTTCGGTAAACTTTCAGGACGACGAAATAGTGACCCTGTGCCAGACATTTATCCAGCAGATGAAAGAGGCGCAAGTCCGCCTTGTTCTGGAGATAACCGAGCGGGAGTCGATCGAAAATACCCGGCAAACATCAGCGGTGACGGACAAACTCAGGCGTATCGGCGTCCAGTTTTCGCTGGATGATTTTGGTACCGGCTACGCGAACTACAGCTACATCCAGCAATTTAATCCTGAGATTATCAAAATCGATAAGGTCTTTACCCTCAACATTGTGACCAACACGGCTTCCGCCCTGGTGGTGAAGAATATGGTTAATCTGGCCAGGAAGTTTCATTGCCAGATTATTGCTGAGGGCATCGAGGATAAGGAGCAGCTCACGATGCTCAAAAATATGGGGATTACCCTCTATCAGGGCTATTACTTTTCTAAACCGGTGCCGGTCGATGCGTTTATTCAGATGCTTCCTCGCTCGTTTAGCGAGTCAGGAAGGCGCTAAAGGTGACGCTCTTGCCCACGCGAAACACAGGAAATTAAAAGGTGATCGACTCGGCAAAACCGAGTAATAATAACCCGTTCAAGCTGAAAATTTGACATTATTGAGAAACAACTCAACAACATGGAGGTTGTCTTGTTTGAATCTCATCTCAATATTTTTATCCGCGCGGTTTTCGTTGAAAATATGGCGCTCAATTTTTTCCTCGGGATGTGTACTTTTCTCGCTATCTCCAAAAAAATCGATGTCGCATTTCGCCTCGGGGTAACCGTGACGGCCCTGCTGGCCATTGCGACGCCGATTAACAACCTGATTTACCATTACCTGCTGAAAGAGAACGCCCTGATCGAAGGAGTTGACCTGAGCTTCCTCGATTTCATCACGTTTATCGGCGTTCTTGCGGCGCTGGTGCAGATCCTCGAAATGGTGATCGACAAATATTTCCACGCGTTAAACCATGCTCTGGGGCCGTTCCTGCCGCTGTTAACTATCCACTGCGCCATTTTCGGCGCGACGATTTTTATGGTGCAGCGTGAATACAGCTTCCTTGAATCACTGACTTATGGCACCGGATGCGGTATTGGCTGGGCGCTGGCGATTGTGGCGCTGGCCGGCATTCGTGAAAAGCTGAAATATGCCAATATGCCGAAAGGCTTACGCGGTTTAGGCAGCGTATTTATTACCGCCGGCTTAATGTCGCTGGGGTTTATGTCGTTCGCCGGCATCTCGCTGTAGGCTGCGCTGAACGTCGGGGGAGAGATTCTGCCGTCCAGACCCTGGGGTTGTACGGCAGAAGGCGCGAAATTATTGCCTCAGCGTTTTACTACGGGTAGTTAAACGCATCCGGATGGTTCTCCAGGCTGCCGCTCAGGGCGGCAAAGAGCACCGTCTTGCCATCGATAGAGCGTTCATCTCCAACATTCAGCCAAGTCAGTGTCTCCTGGGCGGTTTTTTCGTCAACGGCGGAATAAAGCCCGGACATCTCTCCGGATTTTTCCGACCACAGCACGGCGAAGCGCTCCGCTGCGCAGTCGTGGGGCTTGCAGACGCTGAATACCTGATAGACCTCGGCGCCAAGCTTCACCGTCCGGGCAGGCGAGCCCGTGCCGCCGGACTTTATCCAGGCGGGCAGGGTATGCCCTTTAACCATCTGGCTAAAGGCTGCCGGTTCCTTTTTGGCCAGACCGTCCAGCGTCATATCGGTTTGCGCCATGGCGTGGGTGGATGCAGCCAGAAAAGCGATAGCGGTTAAGTGTTTAAGCATAAAATTGCTCCTGCGAACTCTCTGATTCCGTTTGATGGCCGGTGATAATGGCTCTGATTAGCTGTTTTTGGTCTGAACCCAAAAAGCGTGGATAAGGCCTGGAATATAGCCGAGGATCGTTAAAATAATATTGAGGATAAACGCCCAACCAAAGCCTTTACCCAGCAGTACGCCAAGCGGGGGTAGAATAATCGTCAACACAATTCGCCAAAAACCCATAATATCTCCCTGTTTAGTGAGTTAGCTCATAATTATTTTAGCGGTTGCGCCTGTTTTTGCAAATTTTAACTTTTTGAATAATAAGACTGCTAATATTACCCGCGCCTCGTTACTACATATTTAATAAATAGAAAAGCCCCAATTCACCTTTCTGACATATATAAGATTATTCCAGGGTGAGGCTTGCGTCAGCAACGCTGACAAAGCAAGATTGTTCCATCGTAAACGCATTTAAACGTAAATAAGGAATGCAGGTAACGAGGCGGGAAGTGCGCTACACTGGCGGGGAGATTTATCCCATCATGAAATGGCGGCGGCATGGACAACATTATCCTTTATAAAGTTATCGTCATCCTGACCATTGTCGGGTGGGGCTGGAGCATGGTTAGAAGGAAGCAGAAAAAGCAGGTCCTGGAACCCACTATTGCGCAGGCGAATGCCAGGGAGCGTTATCAGTGGCGTTATTTCAGGTGGGGCTGGAGAGTTTTGCAAATCGTCTGCGGTTTTTATTTGCTGATTACTCTCATCCAGTTTCTTCTCTGCGGCTAGCGTTCGCCGCTGCGGCGAGCTGGAACAGCGCGCGACAGCGGCGAACGCTTCTTTTATGCGACGCCGGTACCGCCGTCTGAGCACCAGACCTGACCGGAAGCGTACGAGCAGGCATCTGAGGCGAGGAGAACGTAAAGGGGCGCAATCTCGACCGGCTGTCCCGGCCTGCCGAGCGGCGTATCCTCACCAAACTGCTGAACTTTCTCTTGCGGCTGGCCGCCGCTTGACTGCAGCGGAGTCCAGTACGGGCCGGGCGCCACGGCGTTAACGCGGATACCGCGCGGACCAAGCTGCTTAGCCAGCGATTTGGTAAACGCCACGTTGCAGGCTTTGGTCTGGGCATAATCCAGCAGGATCTCACTGGGTTTAAACGCCTGCACGGAAGAGGTGTTAATGATCGCCGCCCCCTGAGAGAGATGACGAAGCGCGGCTTTGGTTATCCAGAAGGGCGCATAAACGTTGGTTTTAAACGTGGCGTCAAACGCGGCGGTCGTTAACGCCTCAATGGATTCACAATACTGCTGCCTGCCGGCGTTGTTGACCAGAATATCCAGCCCGCCCAGCTCAGCGACCGCTTTTTCAACCAGGGTATCGCAAAATGACTCAATCCGAATATCGCCGGGAATGGCGACGGCTTTTCTTCCCTCGGCCTGGATCAGCGCGATAACGGCAGCCGCGTCGGACTCCTCCTCCGGCAGGTAGCCGATAGCGACATCCGCGCCTTCCCGCGCGTAGGCAATCGCGACAGCCCGACCAATTCCCGAATCACCGCCGGTAATCAGCGCTTTTTTCCCCGCCAGCTTTCCGGAACCGGTATAGCTGGTCTCTCCGTGATCGGGAAGGGGCTTCATTTCGGATGCCAGCCCCGGGGGTTGCTGCGGCTGCTCGACAAACGGCGGAAGTGGATAGTGTAGCGTTGGGTTATTTCCTGTTGTCATACCGGCCTCCTTAATAAATGAAATTTAAGATTAGTCAATGACTGCGTTTGGGCGATAAAAAAAGCGCAAACCAGGAATAATTAACATCGTAAAACCAGGAATTATTTACCTGGCTTTTAAGTCAACATGTAATACCAGAACAACGCAATTTCATCTTTTTCCGGTAACGCGCTGTAGAGATAACGATCGTATCCGCCCAGGGTAAAGCCATAATTTCGATAGAAAAGGCAGGCGGGAACGTTGACGTTCTGGGTTTCCAGCTTTAATCCCGCCGCGCTCATGCTCCGAGCCCATATATGGGCTGCCGCCATGAGCTTGTTGGCCGCGCCCGTTCTGCGCTGTGAGCGCTCGATGGCGATATAATCCACGGAAATAAACTTGTTCCAGATCAAGGAAGCGGTGATAAATCCGGCCACTTGCCCCGCGTCGGTTTCCGCGATTAAAAATATAGCATCCGGATTAACGCAGTGGTTTTCCAGCGTCTGGATATCCAGTTCATAGGTTTTATTATAAGTGCTGGGAAGTGTTTCAATTTTCAGATCATTATTGACAAAGGGGCCGGTGGCAATCTGGCTGACGGTGAAGGAAAAATCACAATATTCCAGACGAGCCAGGTCGGAATTTAATCCTTTACGAATCTGCATAGCATTCCTTGTTTTTTAAGCGATTTATTAATCATAGACAACGCCTTTAAAAATATCAGCCTCGCCAGCAACAGCGCACGCGTTTAAACCTGGTCTAATCTTATATTCATGCCGCATTTTCCACAGGTCATTTGAGGATATTTAATGGAATCCAGAGTATTTAAAAAACATTGGGGGGCGGAGTTCATTGCCGCGGACACGGTCCGCTTTCGCGTCTGGGCCGAAGGTCAAAAAACGATGACGCTGAGCCTGACGGGGCGGGATATTCCGATGGACGCCGCGGGAGAGGGCTGGTTTCAGATTGACGTCCCCGGCGTAAAGCATGGTGATGAATATATGCTCCGTTTAGCCGACGGCACGCGCATTCCGGACCCGGCGTCGCGCGCGCAACGCGATGATGTTAACGGCCCCTCGGTGGTCATCGACCCCAGGCGTTTTCAGCCGGTTAACGCTGGCTGGAAAGGGCGTCCGTGGGAAGAAACCGTGATATATGAACTTCATCCGGGCACCTTTACGCCGGAAGGCACCTTTCTGGCCGCCATCGAAAAGCTGCCTTATCTGGCAGAGCTGGGGATCACCCAGATAGAGGTCATGCCCGTTGCCCAGTTTGGCGGTTCCCGCGGCTGGGGTTACGACGGCGTATTACTCTATGCGCCGCACGCAGCGTATGGCGCACCTGAGGATTTTCACGCCTTTATTGATGCCGCCCACGGGTTAGGGCTATCGGTGGTTCTCGATATCGTGCTGAACCATTTTGGCCCGGAAGGCAACTATCTCTCTCTGCTGTCACCGGGCTTTTTTCATCAGGACCGGATGACCCCGTGGGGTAACGCTATCGCCTATGAAACCGAGGCCGTGCGGCAGTATATTACCGAGGCGCCGCTGTTCTGGCTGACCGAATACCAGCTCGATGGGCTGCGCTTTGATGCTATCGATCAGATAGAAGATCGCTCCGCCAGGCACGTACTGATAGAAATAGCCGAAAATATCCGCGCCGCGATTCCCGACCGCCATATCCACCTCACCACCGAAGACAGCCGCAACGTGATTTTCCTCCATCCGCGCGATGAGAACGGACAGACGCCGCTCTTTACCGCCGAGTGGAACGATGACTTTCATAACGCCGCCCACGTTTTCGCGACCGGCGAAACGCACGCCTATTATCAGGATTTTGCGCATCAGCCGGCAAAGAATGTCGCAAGGGCGCTGGCCGAAGGGTTTGTCTACCAGGGTGAGCTTTCTGCGCAAACCGGAAAGCCACGCGGCGTGGCCTGCGCCGCTCAGCCGCCGCAGTTTTTTGTCGACTTTATTCAGAATCACGATCAGACCGGGAACCGTGCGCAGGGGGAGAGGCTGATTTCCCTTGCCGGCGCCGGGAAAACGCGCGTTCTGCTCGCCGCATTGCTTCTGTCGCCCCACATTCCTTTGCTGTTTATGGGCGAAGAGTTTGCGGAGACGAACCCCTTTCTGTTCTTTACCGATTTTCATGGCGACCTCGCGAAGGCGGTGCGGGAAGGGCGGGCTAAAGAGTTTGCCGGGCACGCGGGACACGATGCATCAGTCCCTGACCCGAACGATCCCCGGACCTTTATCCGTTCTAAGCTCGACTGGCAGAAGGCGGCAAGCGAGGAGGGGAAAGCCTGGCTGCGCTTCACTCGTCACCTTATCCAGCTGCGCCATCGCTACATCGTCCCGCTGCTCGCGGCGGGAGGGGCCGTGGAGGGCATGATCCTGCACGCGGCGGCGCAGGCGCTGGCGGTGAGCTGGCAATTCTCCGGCGGCACGCTCTCCGTGGCGCTGAATATCGGCGAGGAGCGGGCAGCGATGCCGGAAATAGCGGGCGAGGTCATTTTTAGCTGGCCGGAGCGGCAGGAGGCGTTATCGCCAAACAGTATTGTTGTCCGTTTTGCACATGGAGAAGCCTCATCATGATCCCTTCCGCAACCTATCGTATTCAGTTCCGTAACGGCATGACCTTCGATCGCGCGGCGGCGCTGGCGCCATATCTCAAAGACCTGGGTATCAGCCATCTTTACGCCTCGCCGATTTTTACGGCAACCAGCGGGTCAACCCATGGCTATGATATTACCGATCCTAACGAGATCGATCCGGCCATCGGGGGCCGCGAAGGGTTTGACCGGATGGTGAAGGCGCTGCGAAACGCGCAAATTGGCCTGATTCTGGATATTGTTCCCAACCATATGGCGACCTCGCTGGAGAATCGCTGGTGGCGGGACGTCATCGAGCAGGGCAAAAACAGCGCCTGGGCCCATTATTTCGATATTGACTGGACGCGTCCCGTTACGCTGCCGTTTCTGGGGGATACCTTTGAGGCAGAGCTGGAGAGCGGGGCGCTCGCGCTAAAACGCGATCCGGAAACCGGGAAGCCGGCGTTCGTCTACTATGACCAGGCCTGGCCCCTGAATCCTCAAACCCTGGCGACAGGTGAGCAACTACTAACATCTCCGGATCGCGACGCCATTCTGGCCCTGCACGAGGCGCAAAGCTGGCGGCTGATGTCCTGGCGGGAAGCGCCCAGGCAGCTCTCCTGGCGGCGCTTTTTTGAAATTACCGGCCTGATTGGCGTCCGGGTTGAAGACCCGGCGGTGTTTGACGACACCCACCGCCTTATTCTTGAACTGGTGCATTCTGGCATCGTCGATGGTCTGCGCATTGACCATATCGATGGCCTTGCCGACCCGCTGGGGTATTTGCAGCGCCTGCGCCAGGCAGCCGGGCCAGAGTGCTACATTACGGTGGAAAAAATCCTCGCCAAAGGCGAGCAGCTGCCCGCCGACTGGCCCGTCTCCGGCACCACAGGATATGAGTTTATCGCTTCGCTGGCGGAAGTGCTGGTGGATGACAATAACCTCGATCTGCTGCAGCAGGTTCATGATGAAGCGCTCGGCGGAGCGATAGATCGCCATACCGCGCTGCGCGAGGCGAAAGGACTGATGGTGGATCGCAATTTTGAGGGTGAATTTACCACCTTATTGCGGCTGGCCACCGAACTGGCGGAGCGTAATAGCATGGCGGTTGAGAGCGACGCGCTGCGCCATGCCTTGCGTGAACTGCTGCTGGCCTTCCCGGTCTATCGTACCTACGGCACCGCCGAAGGACTGACCGCAGGCGATATTACGCTGTTAAACCGGGTGGTTGACCAGGTGAACGCCAGGGAAGACAAACCCGATGCCAGGGCGCTTGAGGTCATTATCGCCATCCTGACCGGCAATCTGCACGGAAGTAGCCTCGACACCGCGTCACTCTTCAGAACCCGCTTTCAGCAGCTGACGGGGCCGTTGATGGCTAAATCGGTCGAGGATACGCTGTTCTTTCGCCATAACCTCGACCTGGCATTGAACGAAGTCGGGGCCGATCCTACTCCTCGCGCTTTTTCTCTCTCTCGTTTTCACCAGGAGATGCGCATTCGTCTTGCCCGCCAGCCCGACGCGCTGCTGGGAACGTCGACGCACGATACTAAACGCGGGGAAGATGCGCGCGCCCGCCTTTACACCCTAACGGAAGCCCCGCAGCTGTGGGCGGAAAACCTTGCGCGCTGGCGTCAGATGAATCAAACCCAGGTGCGTTTTTTGAACGACGGTACGGCGCCGAACGCGGCGGATACGTGGATGATCTATCAGGCGCTCGCCGGCGTGTGGCCTGCAACGCTGCTGCCCGACGATACCGCAGGGCTGAAAGAACTCGAGACGCGTTTTCTTGCTTTTATGGAAAAAGCGCTGCGCGAGGCCAAGCAAAGAACCGACTGGATCGACAGCAATGAAAGCTATGAAAGCGTTGTGCTGAACTATGCGCAACAGCTGTTCGCTGCGGATAATTCGCTCTTTCTCAACGATTTTCACACCGCCCTGCAGCCTTTTATCCGTGCCGGCCTGGTGAACAGCCTCAGCCAGACGGTCATCAAACTGACCGCGCCCGGCGTACCGGATATTTATCAGGGGAGCGAGGCGCTGAACTTCAGCCTTGTCGATCCGGATAACCGACGTGAACCTGACTTCGCCGTCCTGGCGCATAACCTCGATAGCGAAGGCCCTGAGTTGTTTAATAGCGAAAACGCATGGCGAGACGGGCAGCTGAAGCAGTACGTCACCGCGTCGTTTCTCAGGTTAAGGCAGCGGCATTCCGCGCTCTTCCATTATGGTGACTGGGTACCATTAAAGGTCACCGGTGACAGGGAAGAGAATCTTATCGCCTACGCGCGCATCAACGACGAGGAGGCCCTTATCGTGGTGGTTCCTCGCCTGGCGTTTGACGTCGCGGCGCACGGATTGGCTGATTCCCCGGTCAGGCTGTGGGGCAACTCTGCGGTAGCCATACCCGAAGATCTGGCAGGACGACATTATCGCGATGCGTTAACCGGCGAAAACCGTCTTGTCGAAGAGGCGCTCGATCTGGCGTCAGCAACGGGGTGGTTAGTGACGCTTATTAGTGAAAAGAAAAGTGGAGAGGAACAGGGACAATGAAAGAAACGTTTGCAATAGAGCCCGGTGACGGCCAGCAGCTGGGGGCTAATTTTGACGGAAAGGGCGTGAACTTTGCGCTGTTTTCAGCGCACGCTGAGCGGGTTGAGCTGTGCTTATTCGATCCTTGCGGAAAAACGGAAATAGCCCGGCTTGAACTACCTGAATATACACACGAAATCTGGCACGGCTACGTACCCGGTCTGCAGCCCGGAGCCTTATACGGTTATCGGGTTTATGGGCCGTACGATCCGGAGAACGGCCATCGCTTTAATCCACACAAATTGCTTATCGATCCTTACGCGCGGGAGCTGGAAGGCGATATTGAATGGAACGATGCGCATTTCGGCTACGAGATGGGCCATGAGGAGAAAGATCTGAGCTTTGATACCCGCGATAGCGCGCCTTTTACGCCAAAATGCAAGGTTGTCGACCCGGATGCCTTCGACTGGCAGGGGGAGAATCGCCCCGACGTCCCCTGGCCGCATGCGGTTATCTACGAAACGCATGTGAAGGGTTTTACCCAGCGCAATCCGGCGCTTCCCCCGGAGTTGCGCGGCACATTTGAGGGACTTGGGCATCAGGTTTCCGTCGATTATATCAAGAGCCTGGGCATCACCTCCGTTGAGCTGCTTCCCGTACACTGGTTTCCGGACGATCGGCATCTGCTCGACAGAGGGCTAAAAAACTTCTGGGGCTACAATACGCTGGGCTTCTTCGCTCCCGCGTCCCGTTACTATGGACCCGCGGGTATCGCGGGCTTCCGCGACATGGTGCGCGCATTTCATGATGCCGGTATCGAAGTGATCCTTGACGTGGTTTACAACCACACCGCGGAAGGCAATGAGCTGGGACCGACGCTCTCATTTAAAGGCATCGATAATTTTTCCTACTACCGGACGATGCCGGATCAGCATCGCTATTACATAAATGATACCGGGACGGGGAACACGGTGAATACCTCGCATCCCCGGGTGCTGCAGATGGTCATGGATTCGCTACGTTACTGGGCGCAAGCCATGCACGTCGACGGCTTTCGTTTTGATCTGGGGACCATTCTCGGACGCGAACCCGAAGGCTTCGATCCGCGAGGTGGTTTTTTCGATGCGATAACCCAGGATCCGGTTTTATCGAAGCTTAAACTGATTGGTGAACCCTGGGATATCGGTCCCGGGGGTTATCAGGTCGGCGGTTTTCCGCCTGGCTGGGGCGAGTGGAACGACAAATATCGTGATACGGTGCGGGAATACTGGAAGGGGGATAATGTTTCCAACGACTTTGCCGCCCGTTTACTGGGCTCCGGCGATCTGTACGATTTACGCGGCCGTCGTCCGTGGTCCAGCGTCAATTTTATTACCGCCCATGACGGCTTCACGTTGAACGATCTGGTTTCGTATAACGAGAAGCATAATGAAGCCAACGGTGAGGACAATAACGACGGGCATAATGACAACCGCTCCTGCAATTATGGCGAAGAAGGCCCGACGGAAAACCAGGATATCGTCGCCGTCCGCGAACGCCAGAAGCGGAATTTCCTGACCACGTTATTGTTCTCCCACGGTACGCCGATGCTGCTGGCCGGCGATGAGTTTGGCCGTTCTCAGCAGGGCAATAATAACGGCTACTGCCAGGACAGCGAGATTTCATGGGTCAACTGGGAAGCACTGTCCGATCAGGACCATGCGTTGCGCCATTTCACCCAGCGTCTGATAGCGCTGCGTGCGGAGCAACCGCTTTTACGCCGTGAAAGCTGGCGTGACGGGCTCGAGATACGCTGGTTTAACGCCGGCGGCGGTCTGCAGCAATCTGAACAATGGGATGAAGGTTCGACGTTAGGTCTCGCCATCAGCCGACCCGATCTTGAACAGGAGGAGGGCATCTGGCATGACGTGCTGATGCTGTTCAATCCCTTTGAGGGCGATGTTCCGTTCCAGATCCCGCAGTTTGGCGAAGGCGGCTGGGTTCTTGAGCTGTCGACCGCTGAAGAAAAAACGGACGGCGTCATCATTACCGAGACAATTGATTTTGTTCTGGCCGGGCGCAGCATTGCCCTTTTCAGACGGCCTTAAAGCCTCAGACAAACCCGGCGTTGAATGCCGGGTTTATATTGTCATTATTGATGCAGCGGCTGACCACTGGCGGCAAGGATGGATTCATGCATGGCTTCAGAAAGCGTTGGATGAGCAAAGATCATCGATAAGAGACTCTCATCTGTGGCCTCCAGATGATGCGCGATACCAAAACCCTGGATCTGTTCAGTGACCTGCTCACCAACCATATGCGCGCCCAGCAGTTCGCCGGTTTCGGCGTCGAAAACAGTCTTTACAAAACCCTCCGTCTCCCCGCTGGCCAGCGCCTTACCATTCCCCTGATATGCGAACTTACCGATCTTGATTGGCCGTCCCGTCTCGCGAGCCTTCGCCTCTGTCAAGCCCAGGCTGGCAACCTGTGGCCGGGCATAGGTACAACTGGGCACATAGTCGCGGTTAAGAGGGCGTACTCCTTCGACGCCGGCCAGCGTTTCGACGCAGATCGCGCCTTCGTGGCTGGCTTTGTGCGCCAGACACGGCGGGCCGGCCACATCGCCGATAGCATAGAGCCCAAATACGTTGGTTCGGCAAGCTGCATCCGTCTTGATAAACCCGCGGTCCAACTCGACTCCCAGCGCTTCCAGCCCCAGGCCTTCCACATTAGGCTGTACGCCCGCTGCCAACAGCACACGTTCGACTTCCAGGGACTGTTCGGCGCCGGTGGTTTTCAAGGTGCAGCGCACGCCCGTATCGGTGCGCTGTACCTGCGTCAGCAGCGTTTGGCTATGGACGTGTATACCGCGTTTTTCGAACGATTTACGCACGGTAGCGGATACTTCGGCGTCTTCAACGGGCAGAATCTGCGCGGCTTGTTCGACCAGCGTCACGTTACTGCCAAGATCGTTATAAAGGCTGGCGAACTCGACTCCGATGGCCCCTGATCCGATGATTAATAGAGACTCCGGTAAGCGCTCAGGCTGCAGGGCCTCAAAATAGGTCCAGATTCGCTCACCATCTGGCTCTACTCCTGGCAACGCTCGCGGCCGGGCGCCAGTCGCAAGGATCACATGACCAGCGCGATAGTCTCGCTCTTCCCCTCGGGGATCGGCGACCGTTACTTGCCCCTTACCACGCAGCCGGGCGGTGCCGGTAATGACAGTAACGCCATTTTTCTTCAGCAGGTACTCGACACCTCCGGTCAGCTGTTGCGACACGGCGCGGCTAAACTGCACCAGTTTCTGCACATCGAAACTCACCTCTCTGAGACTAAAACCCAGTCGATCGGCATGCGCAATACTGTGCGCCACCTCTGCACCATGCAGCAGCGCCTTGGTTGGAATGCATCCCCAGTTCAGGCAGATCCCCCCTAAATGCTGCTTTTCCACCAATGCTGTACGAAGCCCTAGCTGGCCGGCACGAATGGCGGCGACATACCCCCCAGGCCCGCCACCTATTATCAGTACATCATATTTGTCGTGCATAGCTCGTCTCCTCGATAAACAACAGCGTCGGTGTTTCAACCAGCCGCTTGAGCGCCTGGAGAAAAGCCGCGCCTGACGCCCCATCGATGACCCGGTGATCGCAGGACAGCGATACGGTCAGTTGATGGCGGACGACGATTTGTCCATCGCGAACTACCGCTCGGGGCTCGCCTGCGCCAATCGCAAGGATCGCGCCCTGGGGTGGGTTTATGATGGCGTCAAACTGCCGTACTCCGAGCATGCCCAGGTTTGACACGCTAAAGGTGCCGCCCTGAAATTCTTCGGGCTTGAGCATGCCAGCCCGGGCTTTGGTTATCAGAGAATGAACTTCGTTTGATATGTCGCTTATCGACCTGCTGTTGGCCGAACGTACGATAGGGGTAATTAACCCGTCTGGCAGCGCAACGGCCACGGAAATGTCGGCATCGGCAAAACGGCGGATGCTCTGGGTAGCCTCATCAAACTGTATGTTGACGTCCGGGACGGCTATCAGCGCCATGGCGCAGGCCTTAACCAGCATATCGTTAACCGAAATCTTGACGCCGGGTACTTCGCTGTTGATTTCCTTACGCAATGCTAAGAGTCGCTCCAGATCGAGATCGACGGTCAAACGGAAATGGGGTGCATGTTGCTTGGACATTTGCAAACGGCCAGCGATCGCTCGCCGCATACTGGACATCGGCAACGTCTCAAAGGCTGTCGCTGACGTGGCTTGTGGAGCCCCGGCCTGGGGTAGCCCATCAAGCAGCAAAGCGGCCGCCAGCACATCATCACGGCTCACCCGTCCGAGTGAACCGCTTTTGCGGCAGTCGTGCAGGTTGATCCCCAGTTTGTTGGCCAGACGGCGCGCCAACGGGGTTGCCGATACCTGGCTATCATCGGTATGCGATCGCGGCGCTTTGCCGGAACGAACGGGCGGCGGCGGAGAGGCGATGCGGCCGCCTGCGGCAACGATCGCGCTCTCCAGGTCAGCGACAGAGATACGCTCGCCACGCCCGCTACCCTGGACCTTTTTCAAGTCAACGCCCAACCGCGCAGACTGACGTAACGCATGGGGAGTGGCATTCACCTGAGTCGGATCGGTTATGCCTTGCAGGCTGGTGGGTACCTCGGTCTGCCCAATGGATGCCGCAGGCTTATTGGCGGGGGCTGGTACAATGGAGGGCGCGACGGCCGCTACAGCAGGCTCGGTAGTCTGCGTGGCAGGCGCTGCTGGCTGCGCCGCGGCCAGACTGGCGGCAAAGGCATCCAGTTCAGCATCGCTTACCGAAGAGTCAGCTACCAACGCCAAAACAGCGCCGACCGGGAGGGTATCTCCCACCCGGGCGATTATCCGCCGTAGCGTACCGGCGAAGGGGGCCTCCAGAACATTGACGATTTTGCTGGTCTCAATTTCACAGATTTCCTGCCCTTTGGCGAAGCGGTCACCCTCCTGGATGGCCCACCGCGCGAGCACGCCTTCCTCCATTGAAAGGCCCCACTTCGGCATTTCAAGTGTCCTGATATCGCTCATAGCTTAATCCTCCAGCACTTGACGGACGGCAGCTTCGATACGTTCAACGCCAGGGATCCAGAGTTTTTCGAGAGCAGGGGAGAACGGTACCGGGGTGTGCGGTGGTGTCACCAGAACAACAGGCGCTTTGAGGAAATGGAATGCCTGGGAAGCAATCAGCGCTGCGACATCATGAGCAAAGCCAAAACGCGCGGCTGACTCGTCGACAATGACCACGCGGCCGGTAGAAGCCACTGATTCCAGAATACCTTCTTCGTCCAGAGGCGAGATTGTACGTGGATCGACCACCTCCACCGAGATCCCCTCCCTGGCCAGTTTGTCGGCGACCTGGTTTGCTTTATGTACCATTGCAGACAACGCGATGATGGTGACATCCTCACCTTCACGGGTATAGTTGGCGACGCCCAGGGGGAGGGTATAAATCTCGTCCGGTACCTCGCCCTTGAGGTCATAAAGCATTTTATGCTCGCAGAACACCACCGGATCGTCGTCGCGAATCGACTGGATCAGCAGCCCTTTGACATCATAAGGCGTCGATGGCACAACCACCTTGAGCCCCGGTGTGGTAGCAAAAATATTATAGGGTGACTGCGAATGCTGGGCTGCTGCAGAAAAACCAGCACCGATCATGCCCCGCATCACCAGCGGCGCCTTGGCCTTGCCACCAAACATATAGCGAAACTTTGCCGCCTGGTTGTACAGCGCATCATGGCTAACACCGAAAAAATCCATAAACATCAGCTCCGCCACCGGCCGCAGACCCGTTGCAGCGGCGCCGGCAGCCATGCCGACGATCGCCGACTCCGTAATGGGGGTGTCGATCACCCGGTCGGAGCCGAACTGCGTCCACAGCCCTTTAGTGACTCCGAGCACACCTCCAAAGGCCTCTATCCTTGCTTCTTCGGGCGCATTTCCGCCGTGACCGCCGCGCAAGTCTTCACCAATCAGAACGACGCGTTCGTCGTGCTCCATTTCCTGGGCCAGGGCTTCCTTGACCGCTTCTCGATAGGTTTTTATAGGCATTGTTATCACCCTCAGTATGAGACGTAAACGTCTGTAAGCAGGTCTTCCGGAGCCGGATAGGCAGCGGCTCGCGCTTTGAATACAGCATCATCGACAAGTGCTTCAACCGCCGCGTCGATCGCCGCCAGTTCCTCAAGGGAGATGTGTTGTTTGACCCTGGCGGTGAAAATCTTCAGCGGATCATGTTGTTCGCGCAGACGTTGAACTTCGCCCTCAGCGCGGTAAAGCGCCGGATCGCCCTCAAAGTGACCGTGCCAGCGGAAAGCTTTGGCCTCAATGACGCTTGGGCCTCCACCTTCTCGGGCGCGCTTGACCGCCTCTGCGGTGGCATCGTAAACGGCAAAGAAATCTGTGCCATCAACCGTCACTGCCGGTAAACCGAAGCCCGCGGCGCGCCCGGCGATATCACGACCACCGACGGCGTAGTCATGACCCGTTCCTTCGCCATAACCGTTGTTCTCGAAAATAAAGATGGCAGGGAGTTGCAGCACCACTGCCATGTTGATGGCTTCAAATACCAGGCCCTGATTAGAACCGCCGTCACCGGTAAAAGAGACCCCAACGTTACCGGTCTTGAGGGTTTTGGCCGTCAGAGCAGCGCCGATGGCTAACGGAGGGGCGCCACCCACGATAGCGTTCGCACCCAGCATACCTTTCGACAGATCGGCAATATGCATAGAGCCTCCCTTGCCCCGGCATAATCCGCTGTCCTTACCGAATATTTCAGCCATCATGCCGTGAATATCGCAGCCTTTGGCAATACAGTGGCCATGCCCACGGTGCGTGGACCCAATGAAATCAGCGTTAGTGAGATTTTCGCAGACCCCCACCGCAATGGCTTCCTCACCTGTATAAAGGTGAATGAAGCCCGGAATATCCCCGCTGGTGTTTTCCTGATGCAAACGCTCCTCAAACGTCCGGATTTCGCGCATCTTACGGTAAGCCTGGAGTAAAGCCTGTTTGTTAAGCATCACTTAATTCTCCTCAGTAAAGGTCGTCAGGCGGGGGTTTGACAGGCTGGAAGCCCCTTAACCACGCCGATGCAATGAATCTACGAGTGCGACGAGGAGGTGCGAAGCCACCTTCATGGGGGGGTAGGAGGGGGTTTTCATGCTTGAGGTCAAACTTTATAAATTTTATGTATCTATCGAGAGGGGTGGCTCCATGCCATCCCGGGCTCTGGCGTACAATTGATAAAAAAATAATACGAGTAGATAACTACGGATGAAGCCATCGGATTTGAAAAGTCGCCAGGCAACTTCACTGGTCTCCGGGCCATTGCGGCTGACGAGAGATTTGCCGCTAATCCTGACCAAATTCGTTCCACCACGCTCTTCGATACGGCTGCTACAGCGCTCACGGCTTCTGCTCCTCCTCGATCGCATGCAGCGACGCCGTCTGGGCGTCGTTTGCGCGGGTGCTGGATTTGGCAAAACCACGCTGTTGGCGCAGTGGTATCAGCAAATGATTGCCCAGGGTGAACGCGTTGCCTGGCTTAGCCTCGATGAGGATGATGATGGCGTATGGCAGTTCATTCCTTATCTGCTGCAAGCATTGCGGCCGCTCTATGGCGATTGGGACGCCGACTTTTGGCGCAACATAGAAGAACAGACGCCCTCCAGTTCTCAACAGCTGCTGGCCGGGTTGATTAACCAACTGCATTACTGTCCGCACGACCTGTATCTGATCGTTGATGACTTCCATATGATCAATGATGCCGGTGTATATGAAGCCCTGGGATATTTGCTCAAGCATGCTCCTGCCGCCTTGCACCTGATCATTGGCAGCCGTTTCCACCCCAGTCTCTCTCTGAGCCTGCTTCAGGCACAGGACCAGCTGGTGGAAATCTACGATCGAGACCTGCAATTTACGCTTGAAGAAACCAGAAACTATTTCAGCCAGACGATTGACATACCGCTCAGTAATCAGCATGTACAGCGGCTACTTTCCGCGACAGAGGGGTGGATCGCCGGCATGAAAATCGCTTCGTTATCCCCAGAATTGCTCAATGATCCAGAACATCTGCTGCGCAATATTCGTGGTGGAACCCGCGCTATCGCCCGTTATCTGAAAGAGGTGGTACTTGATCCATTGCCACAGGAAGTTTTTGATTTTCTGGTCAAAACATCGTTTCTTAATCGTTTAAATGCCGGGTTATGTAACGGGGTTACAGAGCGTGATGATAGTGAAGCGATACTGGCATGGATTGAGCGGCACAATCTTTTTTTGTCAGCCCTGGACGAACAAGGCTGCTGGTTTCGCTACCATCCTCTTTTGCAGGAAACCCTGCGAACGATATTGCAGCAGAACAACGATATCAACCTCAAGCACTTACATGAATTAGCCAGTCATTGGTTCGTTGAGCAGAGATTGTGGTCCGAGGCGGTACGCCACGCACTGGCAGCGGGCAAGCCGATCCATAATCCCGGGCAGGATGGCGCGGGCGCGCAGTCGCTGGCGGAAGAAGGGGATATAGATACCCTGGTTTCCTGGATGCATCACTTACCTGCGAGTACTGACCCTTCGCGCATTGACCTGCAAATCAATCTGGCCTGGGCGCTGGCGCACTATTTTCGCTTCGATGAATCGAGGCAGTTACTTGATAATCTTGACCAAATGGTCGTTAATCATCGTGATGATATAACCCCCAACGCCTGGCTCAAATTACGTGTCGTGCGCGCAATTTGCGAAGCTTTTGCCGAGAAAATCCCGGAAAGCCTGGCGATTGTTGAGCCGTTGCTGGCTAAAGTGCCCTGCGGAGACACCTGGGTCGATGGTCTCATTTGCAATATTCTGAGCTACTGCCACGTGGTTAACCAGCGCTATAGCGACGCTCTTGAGGTTCAACGGCATATGCCTTGCCCGGAAAGCCCATTAGACAATCTATTTGTCTCGGTTTATCGCGCTTTTATCATCACTCAGTGCCATCTTGGTCAGGGTGACCTGGAGAACGCCTGGGGGCATGCAGAGAATGCATTGCGCCAGGCTGAGCGTTATACCGGCCCTCAGTCGACCAGCGGCGCGACGCTTGCGCCGCTGCTGGCGGAAATGGCTTACGAACGTATGAACCTGGACTCATTAAATACGCTGTTAGCAGATAGACTCGAATTCATCGATCGGTTTGGTCCACCCGACGCCCTGAGTCGCTGCTATACCTACCTTGCGCGCCAGGCCTTGAATGACGATATGCCGCATGAGGCAGAACGGCTGCTGGAACACGCGCAGCGACTAGCGGTGTCTCGCGGATGGCAACGGCCGCAGGCTTTATTGTTAGCAGAGCAGGCGAGAGTGCGCCTGCAGCGCGCGAATTATCCAGGCGCGGAGCAGCTGCATCGGCAACTCGAACAACTGGCGGCCCGTGCCACAATTGATGCCGAAAACCCCTGTCAACGCGCAATAGCTCAGCATGCCAATGTCAGCCGCAGCCGCCTGCTTCTGGCGTCAGGCCAGGCGCCACAAGCCAGCCTTTTGCTGGGCGAACTCGTGACTGAGCAGGAGCGTCGGGGCGACCGGCTCTCCGCAGCGCGTCTTCGTACGCTATGGTCATTATCCTTGTGGAATAGTGGCGAAAACGCGGCTGCCGTGGCTGCATTGCAGCCCGTCCTGCAATTAACGGCACAACAGCATCTCAAACGTATTTTTCTTGATGCTGGCGATGCATTGCAGCTTCTGCTTGTCCGTGTACGCGAAACTTCGGCAGCCAGCGAAGGGGATGACCCTTGGCCCGGGAAAGGGAGCCTGTCTGAAGGCAAGCGGATTGAGCATGAAAACCTTGATGTTAACCAGGAGCTCAGTGAGCGAGAGCTGCAGATATTACAGCTCATTGCTGACGGTCAGATGAACAAAGAAATCGCTCGCTCCCTGACTATCTCTACTGAGACGGTGAAATGGCACATCAAGAACATCTACGCCAAGCTCAAAGTCAATAGTCGTACGCAAGCCATGAGTCGGGCTCTGGAAATGAAGTTACTGGATTAATAATGTCAGTGATGGGCAAATATAATCCATAAGTGAATATGTCAATGGCATCTATTAGCTGACTTTTTACGGGCTGCCCGACGAGGGCTGTCTGATTTTGAGTTCAGGTCTTTAGCATCTCCTGTAGCCTTCACGTACAATAGATTTCACCGGGGGAGGCAGAGCAGGGCAGAATTTACTAAAGCCTACCGGCAGACTCTCTCAGCACAGTAATATCCCTCTTGGGTGACTCCCCAAACATCCGCGTATATTCCCGGCTGAAATGGGATAAGCTTTCGTAGCCGACAGCATAGGCCGCTGTGGTGACATCGTAATGCTCATTCAGCATCAGTCGCCTTGCTTCATTGAGACGCAGCCATTTCTGATACCGGAGCGGGCTCATTCCCGCAAGCTGCCTGAAATGTTGGTGGAAAGAGGGCGTGCTCATTTGCACGCGGTTTGCCAGCTCCTCGACACGTAAAGGTGATGCAATATTGGTCTTTAACCAGTCGATAGCTTTACCGATACGGTAGCCATGGCCGTCTACTGCTGCAATCTGTCTGAGATGATCGGACCGATCGCTCATCAAAAGCCTGTAATGTATCTCCCTCTGAATCAGCGGGCCGAGAACGGGAATGGCTTCAGGTTCGTCCAGTAGTGAAAGCAGGCGGCAGAAAGGCTCCAGTAAAACATCAGTCATGGTTCCTATACCGACCCCCGTTCCCGCATCTCGTTTTTTGACTGGCGGCAGGCATCCCTGGGCAATTAATTCCATCAGTACGCGCTGGTCAAGTTTGTAGGCGACGCCGACACAGGGCCGTGATGGCGATGCCTGTAACACTTCCGAACTGGCTGGCAAGTCGAGAGACGTGATCAGGAATTTTTCCGTATTATATTCATAAGCTTCACCGCCAACCCACATGATCTTCGCGCCATCAGCCACCAGGACGATACTCGGAGGAACCAGGCAGCTCACCGGAGGGGCGGGTTCGTTGCGCCGGAAGAGTTCCAGCCCTTCAACCACGGTGGGAAAATCACCGGTACCGGGCGTGCGCTGAGCAATATCCCGGGAGAGCTTGCCGAGTCGTCTCTCAACCGATTTGTCTGAAATCATTCCGTCACGCCTCATATTTGTTAAGTCTGTGCGACGTCGTCAACTTACCCGTTATGAAAAGTGAAATATACGCTTTGGCATCATGTTAATAGGATCAGGCAAATAATACAGAGTATTTTAATAACAGATTTCATTAGCGACATCCAAAATAGCCATACCGAAATGAGGCGCTGACTACAGCCCAATCCGCATCCAATTTGAATGAAGGTATGACTATCATGACGCTAAAAACTTCAACCCGCTTTTTTAATGGCGCACTCCTTGCCGGAGCGCTGGCCATGATTTCAACAGAATCTGCGGTCGCCCAGCCGGCAGCAGGCACAGCAGATTCTTCAGTACGCCTGGTGCAGACGTGGGATAAAACCTTCCCAAGGAGCGACAAAGTGGATCATCAAAAAGTAACTTTTAAAAACCGTTACGGCATTACGCTGGCCGCAGATGTGTATCTTCCTAAAGATCGCGGAAATAAGAAGCTTGCAGCACTGGTTATTTCCGGGCCCTTTGGCGCGGTAAAAGAGCAGGCCTCAGGTCTTTATGCGCAAACCTTAGCCGAGCGCGGATTTGTGACGCTGGCATTTGATCCGTCTTATACCGGCGAAAGCAGTGGGGAACCGCGCAATATCGCGTCACCCGATATTAATACCGAAGACTTTATGGCAGCCGTTGATTTTATTGGGCTGCAATCTTATGTGGACCGTGAACGTATCGGCGTCATCGGTATCTGCGGTATGGGGGGGATCGCGCTGAACGCTGTTGCCGTGGATAAACGCGTAAAAGCGGTTGTTGCCAGCACCATGTATGATATGAGCCGCGTGATGTCAAAGGGCTACAATGACAGCGTAACGCCGGCGCAACGCGAGCAGGCGCTTGAGAAGATGAGCCTTCAGCGCTGGGACGATGCGGCAAACGGTCAACCGGCCTACCAGCCAGCCTACAATAAACTGAAGGGCGGCGAAGCGCAGTTCCTCGTGGAATACGCGGACTACTATATGACCAAACGCGGATATCATCCACGTGCCGTCAACTCCGGAAACTCATGGTCTGTGACAACGCCAATGTCCTTTATGAATTTCCCACTGATGACGTATATTAAGGAAATCTCTCCGCGCCCAATCCTGTTTGTTCATGGCGAAAAAGCGCATTCGCTTTATTTCTCTAAAACGGCATATGAAGCGGCAAATCAGCCTAAAGAGCTTCTGATTGTTAAAGATGCCACCCATGTTGATTTATATGACCGCATGGATAAGATTCCGTTTGATAACATCACGGCATTTTTTAATAAATACCTTAATAAATAAATCATAACACTGTTCGATATTCTCCGACGCAGTGTTACCAACTTTATAATATACGAAATAACGTATAGAAAAGAGGAAAGGTTTATGCTCTGGAACCGCGAGCTTTTAGCAAAAATAGATGCGGCGGACGACCTGAAAATCGCGCCGTACCGTCCCGATATGAATACCACCGGCACGCCAACCTGGATTTGGGAAGTGACGGTGGATAACCGACTTTTCGTCCGTGCCTATAGCGGTACCCGTTCTAAATGGTATCAGGCAGCACTGTCTCAACGGGCGGGTAAGATAGTGGCTATCGGGCAGGAATTCGACGTGCGGTTCGTAAAACCCGCGGACCCGGCTCTTGAAAGTAAAATCGATCGGGCCTACCAGATAAAATATTCCGGCAGCAGCTATGTTTCCGCAATGACGGGAGCTCGCGCCAGAGCGGCCACGGTTGAGATATTACCTTCGTGAATGCTATGCCGCAGAAATACGACGTTTTCAGGCGGGACTGCCGCCAGTGATGGCGACAGTTTTATGAGTATGACTACGACGTGTCATGATATTTCTTTGAATATCGATGAGAGTTATCAGCGCGATGTAAGCGCACTGAATGACGGGCTGTTGCGAATAGAGGCGATAGTTCGTTCTCCTTCTGCCAGCGAAGCCGCGTTTGTATGGACAGAGGAAGCCTCCCGGATGAGAGGGTAAGGGTGTTTGACCGCTGAACCGATCACAAATTCGGCCTCTTCATGAGCCGTGATGCTGATAGCTCCATGACCTTCTGCGAAAATTGCCAGCTCACGTTCGAGCAGGGTATTTCCGATCTCCAGCTGCCCGGCGTTAGTTGCCAGCCATGCGATATCATGATCTGCCTGCGGCTGATAAGTCCACTTCTGACCATCTGAAAGCCGCACGTGCAGATAAGTCATTGATGATGGTGAAGGAACTGGACTGGTCCCGCCATTGTACTGTCCCAGTAAAATACGGGCTGGGCCATCGTGCATAATAGCTTCAGCTTCGAAATAAAGGCTTTCTGCCGATGCCAGTTCCAGTTCAGGCGGTAAAGCCACCCAGAGCTGAAAACCTCGCATGACTTTCCCCGGTAAGGGCTCACCCGCATGCCAGACCCCACTACCTGCTCGCATCCACTCCACAGAACCATCAGACATGGAACCTTGTTTTCCTGTGGTATCCCCGTAAGTCATACCACCTTCAAAGAAGGCCGTAAGGGTTGCAATACCTGAATGTGAATGAGGTATAAAACCACGGTTATACGGTGGGAAGAACTCAAACAAATCAAGAAAAACGAACGGCTTGATATCATCTCCCAGATCATCCGGACTCAGTAATCGCGTAATGGGGCCTAATCGATGGCCCTTCGTACGGTAGGCAATGGCGCGATTCACGCCCTGGCTCTCAAGAGAATCGGTCATGATAGATTTTCCTTCAATATACAATTCTGGCTGTGTGCTTTTTTTCACGAAGGGCCGCAGCCACTTCGTGTCCGATAAGTTTGATTGAATGACCCATTGCCTCAGATCCTGCAGTGGCAGCACTCATCTGAAATGACAGCCGGTCAATACCGCCCAATGATGTCGATATTGCCTGTGCTTTGGCTATCACGGTTGGCGGATCGCCAACGAGGTATGCACCGTCAGGGCTACAGGAGGCATCAAATTGCTCACGCGTCACTGGCCCCCAACCGCGCTCTTTGCCCACTTGTGTGAAAGCATGCAGCCAGCCTGGATAAAACGCGTCTTTTGCTGCTTTCGCGGAGTCAGCCACAAAGCCGGTAACATGTAGCCCCACCCTAAGCTGTTCGCGATGGTAGCCGGCACGAATACCGGCCTGCCGGTAGAGGTCGATTAATGGCCGGAAACGATCGGGTCTGCCCCCGATAATCGCCACCATCAGCGGCAGACCCGCAGCTCCGGCCCGGATGAAGGAGTGCGGTGTCCCGCCAACACCTACTTTATGTGACTCTTCGATAAACACAAATTCCAGCGCCGTCCGTCGCTGCGCAACTCGGTGATGCTCAGCGGGTGGATGTCGATACGCGCAAATGAGTGAAGCGGGGCGCCGAGAACGTCGACGATCGTGGCGCGGATTGCGGCGGCAGGCGCAATGGCACAGTGGCGACCTCGAATATCGACGTGTTTAGCCAGCCAGCTGCCACAGCGCGCCAGCAGCTGAGCACGTGACTCTCCGCCCGGGGGAGCGGCACCCTCCAGCCAGGCCTGGAACGCTTCGGCGTCTTGCATCATCACCTCATGCACTGGCCGACCGGCCCAGATGCCGTAGTCGGGCTCCGCCAGTTCCGTCACTGGCGTACCCTGTAAAGAGAGCGCTGCGGCGGTTTGCCTGGCGGCGGCGTCCGGGGCGAACCAGACGCGGTGATAACGGGCGACACTGCTTTGTAGCTGGCGCGCCCGTTGCCACTCCCGCGCCTCCAGAGGGTCATCACAGGGAAAGTGTGAACCTCTGGAGGCTGCCGTTTCTCCCTGACAAATCAGCGTTAGCGACGCTCTCATGTTGTTAACCGCGCCGGAAGGCCGGGCGATGTTCGCGTGTCGTCGGCGTGCGTTCGGCTAAAGCACCGAAAGCCACGCCGATGACGCCCCAGAGCACCAGATGCGTGCCGAAGGAACTTATGCGGAAACGCCATAGCAGGTCCGCCGGGAAGTGGTCGGAGACTTCATTCACTGTCGGCATCAGGGCACAAACCACGAGCATCAGCGCCACGGCGAACAGCGTTGCCCACATCATCGCATTCCCTCTGCCGAGGCGCGGCGTGAGCTGATGTGATAACCACGCGGCCGCGATGACGATGCCGATAGAAAGCAACATCATGACGAAATAGAGCCCGGTACGATAGCCGATAGTCTCCGGGTTGCCGACTGCGGGCGGATTGGGCGGGTATTTCAGACCTGGCATCAGGCTCATTGCCAGGAAGCCGCCAAGCGCCAGGCACAACGCCAGCACACGCGGGTCCGATGGCCCAAAGCGCTGGTAGCTAAAGGCCCACGCCAGCGCCAGACCGCCGCCCAGCGCGGCGCCAAACAGCGCCATGCCGGTCATCAGGCCGATCCCGGACTGGGTCTGTCGGCTAAACACCTCTTCTTCTTCGCCGTCTGCTGACGCGCCGTGATGGTGAGCGTGAGCTGACATGCTTTTTTCCAGCCCAATCGCGCGATCGACCTGCGGCTCGCCGAAATGGTGTGCAAAGGCAAATGCCACCATCCCGGCCAGAACGCCGGCCATCATCCCTTTAAATAACAGTTTGCCAATCATTTCCGCCTCCTCAGTGGCAGGGAAAGCCCAGCAGATGACGTGCGTCGTGGAAGAATTCATGCACCTGCGTGCCGGAAAACATCGACGTTGCGCCTTGTTCTGCGCCAACGAAATAGATGGCCAGCAGCGCCAGCAGGGCGGTGAACAGCGCCCAGGGCAACAGTTTCGCGACAGGAATGGGAGCAGCCGGGGTGTGGGCATTAAGGGTGATATCACTCATGGTGTAACTCCATTATCGATTTTGCTGTTGGTAGCGAGTGCCGGACTCACCGTGACCGGCACGCCCGGCGAAAGGTGATGATGGCTATGTGCCGGCGGGCAACTGGCGTTCGCCAGTACAATCGGCTGGCCGTGGGGCGTGTTGAGATACGCCTTGCGCCACTCCTGTGTCCGTCGGCTGATTTCATCCGGCACCGTCAGGTTGAGTGCCGTCATCATGTTTTCCATCGCCGCCGCCCACTGACGATAGTAGGCATCATTCGCGCTTTCACCCGGTTGCGCCGGCGCCGCGTTGATCTCTTTACTGAATGTCTGTACCCATTCTGCCCACGGGAACAGCCCGGCCCGGTGGAGATGGACTATCAGGGAGAACGCTTTTGCCTGCCAGGGCTTATCAAACACCGGCCCTTCCTCATCGCGCGGTAACCCGAGGGCGGCGTAATCGTGTTGTGCTACCGTATTCATGCTTCCTCCAGATAGTCGTCCCACAGATCGATGAACACTTTGTCAGGGCGCGGCTCTCCCCACAGCGCCTGCGCGGTGAAACTGACGCTGTAAACATGTTGGGGATGTTCGCCCAGCCCGTGCGCCGCAGTATCTGGCGTGATAAACACACCGTGAGCGATCTCTATGCGACCGACTTTATCGCGTGCGTAGCGTGGCAGGCGGGTATGGGTGGTCGGGTTGAAATTTTTCGTTCGTACCCAATCGCCCACCCGGAAGCGGGGCGCAACATCGTGACTGACCCGAGCAGACCCGCCGGTGCTGACCACCATCGACACCATCTCCTGCGTCAGCACAGGTGTGCCAGGCTTGCAGGGGGCAGGCTTCGCGCCACCCCACAGTTCTTCAACGGTGATCACCCCCTTTGCCAGCAGCAGCGTTTCGAATGCATGCAGCCAGTGCTCGTAGTAGCTCGACTGCAGATATTCGGTCGGCGCCATACGTTCGATGGCGTGGCGAAATTCATCGACGTTAAAGTGTCCGCCGACGAACAACGAGGCGAACAGAGGAAATACCCGGCGTTCCCACTCATGATGGAAATAGGGCTCGTTTTCCTCGGTAGGGATCGGGCCAAGGCCGTGCATCCCCCCCAGATCATGTATCCCGTTCATGGTTTTCTCCTTTCGTTATGGTGCGCTAACCACACCGGTGCCAATCATCGAATCGCGCGTGATGAGTTCGCTCAACTGCGCTTCGCTCCAGCCTTCCGTGCCTGCCGGACGTTCAGGCAGGACCAGATAGCGCAGCTCGGCGCTGCTGTCCCAGACGCGAATCTCTTTGTTTTCTGGTATGTGTAACCCGAACTCGGCGAGAACGCCGCGCGGGTCGATGACGATACGCGAACGATAGGGCGCTGATTTGTACCACACCGGCGGCAGACCCAGTACCGGCCAGGGGTAGCAGGAACACAGCGTACAAACGGTGACGTTGTGCACGTCCGGCGTGTTCTCCACGACCAGCATGTCTTCGCCCTGTATTCCGGAGAAACCCAGTTCAGCAATAGCGGCAGTGGCGTTTTCCATCAGTCGACGTTTGTATTCCGGGTCGCTCCACGCTCTGGCGACAACCTGTGCGCCGTTTCGGGGGCCGACTTTGTGCTCGTAGGTGTCAATCAGCTCATCCAGCGCAGCCGGGTCGATCAGGCCTTTTTCCTGCAGCAGGGATTCCAGTGCGCGGACGCGTAGCTCGATATCAACGGGGGGTTGGGTATGGTCGTGGTCGTGTTTATGGCTCATTTTAGGCTTCCCGAGAGTTAAGGTTAAAACGTCCGCCAGTCACCGCAGGCTTCGAAAGCGGCGGCGGCCTGATAGAGCGTGTTTTCAGCGTAATGACGTCCTACCAGCATCATGCCAACCGGAAGTCCGTCGACCATGCCACAGGGGATAGACATGGCCGGGTGACCGGTGATGTCCTGCGCAGCGGTGTTACCGATCATTTCGAAAGCGCGCGAGATGTATTCGGTGATGGAGCAGTCCGGGCCTGGTATTGGCTGAGCGAGGACAGGCACGGTAGGCATCACCATCAGATCGAAATCGCTCAGGGCCCGGTCGTAGCCGGCGCGGGCCCGACGCGCGATATTCTGCGCTCTGGCGTAGTAGCGACCGTTATAGCGCTCCAGCCCATACTGGCCGACGAACATGCAAACTTTGAGCGACGGGGAGAGGGCATCCGCGCTGTCGCGCCATTGCGCGTGTTTGTCCAGCAGGCTGACGTCGTACTGGCCTTCCCAGTTAAAACCCATGCCGTTGCCGTGCATCATCTGGGCGGTCAGACCTTCGCAGCCGATAGGCGACCAAAGCGCGCCCGCCAGATTGTGTTCCGGCACGGAAATTTCGCTAACGATGGCGCCCAGTGCTTGCAGGCGGGCGATGGCGTCCCGCACCTTCGTTTCTACCTGCGGGTCCATATTCGGCAACTGGAATCCCTCGGTCAGAATGCCGATTTTCAGGCCGCGCACACCTTTTCCGAGGGCGGCGGTATAGCTCTCTACAACGGGCGCGTACTGACGCGGGTCAAGCCCGTCACTTCCGGCGATGATTTCCAGCATCAGCGCGTTGTCGCGCACGTTGGCGGTGATGGGACCGGCGTGGTCGATGGTCGCCTCAATCGGCATGATGCCCGTGTAAGGCACCAGACCGTGGGTCGGTTTCATGCCGTAGGTACCACAGAAGGCGGAAGGGATACGGATGGAACCGCCCTGATCGCAGCCTATCGCCATGTCCACTTCGCCAGCCGCCACCAGTGCGGCGCTGCCGGAGGACGAACCGCCGGAGGAATAGCCATGACGATGGGGATTGTGCACCGGGGCCGGGTCGGAAGTGTGGCTGCCGCCGGAGAGGCAGAAGTGCTCGCAGGTGGCTTTGCCGAGAATCGTCGCCCCGGCATCCAGCAGGCGGGTGGCCACGGTCGCGTCGTAGGATGGGACGAAACCTTCGAGCGTGGAGGCGCCGTTCATCATCGGTACGCCGGCGAGCGAGACATTGTCTTTCAGAGCGATGGTCCGCCCGGCCAGCGCGCCAGTCGCTGCACCTTTTACCTCCGTTTTGTAATACCAGGCATTGAGCGGATTTTCCTCGCCAGTCGGACGATAGCCGGCGGCGCGCGGATAACGGACCTCCGGGATATCGTCGGGAAGGGAGTCGATCAGATCGTAAGCGTCGAAGTTAGCCTGCATCACCGCCAGATATTCCTCGGCCTGCGCCGGCGTCAGGCTGATATGCAGCCGACCGGCAAGCTCCTGGAGTTGTTCAGCAGTTGGACGTTGAATAGCCATGTTGTTTCCTTTTTTCTGTGTTTGCTCATGCGCCTGTCTTGAACATAAGCCCGGAATGCCATCCTGACTTGGTTATCCGGGTCAGTCGTTTGGCTGAAATGGACACCCGCGCAGCCTGTGGGTGTCCGTAAGGTGTTAAGACGGCTTATCGGCTTTAGGCCAGTGGATACCGACACTTTTCATGCCTTTGGTCACGTCCATGTCCGGATGTGAGAGCACCACGTCGCGATACGAAGGACTGCCGATGACCGCGGGCTTGAATTGGGCCAGGAAAGCGTTGACCTCTTCACGAATATCCTGCGGCACATTGAAGTTTTCGTAACACTCGTCGATAGACTCGAATACGGCTTTCCAGTGCACTTCGGTCAGCCCCATGCCGCGATGCGCGGTCACCATATCTCGTCCCCGATAGACGGTGTTGCCACCCCAGTGCTTGCACAAGAAATCAACGAAGTTGATATGCTCTTTCTGAAATGAAGACTCGGACACGTGCGCCCAGATATGGCCGATGTCGGGATGCTTCATACAGGTCTTCAACACTTCGCCTGCGAAGGCGTAGACGGCGTCATACCCGCCGAGACGTTCATAGAGAGACGGCTTTTGCTGCTGTTCGCTCATGGTGGATTTCTCCGTAACATGTGAGTGGAAGGGGGTGCATAGGTCTCTGTTCAATCAGAACAGTTTCATCACGCGCAGGGTGGTGTGGAGATCTTCCTTAAAACCGCCATCGACGTTGATGTCGCGTTGGAGCAAGCCCTGCACTTGCACCGTGGGGGTGATGAATTTCGACAATTCCAGCCTTACCTGATCCGAACGCGTCGCTTGTCCGTTCTCGACGCCGTCGATCTGCTGCTTACCGCCCCACAATTTGGCGTAACCGGCGGAGACGGTCCAGGTGTTGTCTGCGGGCGGCGTCCAGCTTACCCAGCCCTGAAATTGATAGGTGTTGTCTTGTTTGAGGCGACCGGTGCCGATGCCCGTGGCATCGTCGTTGTCGCCATACCACATCGCATCAGCGGACAGCTGCGTGGCGAAACCGTTACCAAGCTGCTGCACGCCGCCAAGCTGCAGATCGAACTTCCAGCGGTTCTCACCGACGTTGAGCGTGCGCCCGGCATCGTAGGAACCGGCAGGGACGTACAGGTAGGGCACGAGGGCGAAGGTGGTGCTGGGGTTGTTCACCAGCCAGACCGGGGCGGCCAGAATGGGGTCGCCCAGGCCGCTGGCGGAATCGAGGCGGGCACCGCCCAGGGAGCCGTTATAAAGACGTCCGTAGGGCATCAGCACCTGCGGCGCGACCGTGAAGCCCCCCACATCCATATAGTGGACGTAACGAAAGATGCTGACGAAGGAGTCCAGCCCGGTGCCTTGCTTAATTTCGTCGCCACCTGTGGGGGTAAAGCTGTCTCGCGTGGCGTAGGTGAAATACGCCAGAATGGCATCGGTACCGGCCGGAGCCGGAATGAGATCCTGTGAGTTGAGATCGACCGCATGGGCCGGGATCGTCGCCAGCCAGAGCGTGCAGGCGACCAGGCTGATACGAGATGTGGTGCCACTAACAGTCATAACGTTACCCTCATGTCTGATATCTCTTGTTTATTTCCCGGTACCAACGTGGCCGGAAGACCTTACGGTTACAGATATTAGGGAGAAATTTGCTGCGTACTTGTTTCATAAGGACAGTCGTTTGGCTGGCAGGGACAACGGGCGGGCAGGCTGAAAAGGCCCATTGCGTGATGCTCCGTCATAGCGCAGATGTGCACACCTTGAGTGCGGTTCTCGCTTTTTCGACGCCATTCGCGACGTGGGACGCCTGGCGTATCGACGGAGCGTCAGCGATATTTCCACTGCCTTAGCGCGGATGCGAGTGAGAGCTGGAGGGATATCTGAGTGCTGGCACGATAGTTGCTGTCTGTGAACCCGTGTCTGTTATTGATGCGGGAATTAAGGTGCGAGGTGAGCAATTATGAATAGCATCATGCCGTCTGCGGTCTGCTCCCACTATTCGACCATTGGCGTTGCCGAGTCGCGCCGCTTCGAGTATTGGAACGACGTGGTGTTGCGTCACTGCATTCCGGCCGCCAGCGTGCCCATGGCTGGGGTCGACTTTGACGCCCGGCTTGCGGTACGCGGGGTGGGGATGGTGGATATCTGTTCGTTGTCCGCGCCGTTGCACCGCTGGGAACGCACCGCACGTTATCTGAGGCAGGGGCCAGACGACGATCTGTGGCTGGGCTATATGCAAAGCGGGTACGGCCAGCTTGAACAGGGAGGGCGCAAGGCGGCGCTGGCGGCGGATAGTCTGGTGTTATACGACGCCGCGCAGACGTTCAGTTTCAGCCTGGGTGGGGGCGATAATCACCTGGTGCGGATCCCGCGGCATCTGCTGAGTTGTCGTTTGCCGAGGATTGAAACGCTCACCGCTATGGTACTGGACGACAGTCGGCCCGGCGTGATTCCACTGCGTGAAATGCTGCGTCAGGCGACAGCGATGCCCGCGTGTCTGGACAACCCAGATATTTCTGGCCGTTTCTCCCAGACGATGCTGGATCTGCTGGTGCTGAGTCTGGAATTGCAGGATCTGGATAACGTGAGTGCTGAGCGCGATCTGTACGCCAGGATGATGATTTACATTCGGCGGCAGCTTGTCGATCCAGATTTGAACATTGAGAGCCTGGCTCGGGCGCACCATGTTTCCATTCGCACCGTCACGCGTGCTTTCGCCCGCCACAAAAAAACGCCGATGGCCGTGATTTGGCAGGAGAGGCTGCGAGCGAGCCGAGAGGCCCTCGAACGCGGACGAGTCAGTAGCGTGTCCCAGGCGGCGCTGGATTTCGGCTTCTCTGATTTCTCTCATTTCAGCCACGCCTTCCGCAAAGCCTTTGGCATCTCGCCTCGCTCATTATTGCCCAAAGAGCAGCAGGGAGCGACGCCATCGAACAGGCACACCGGGTCAGACTCCTGAGTCTGCGCGATATGAGTGCGAGCTGCGCGTGACGGAAGGCGCTCCCAGGCGTTGCGGCGGCAGGTGGATGACACGATGGCGTTAGTTCTTTAGCGACGGGAAATGATTTGAATATCCCGGCTTAGCGCGGGGTAAGGTAAGGGTATGGGGGCGCATTGCGGCAGACTCGGTTTCTTTAATGGCATTTAACATAATATACATTGCAAAAGGCCATGATGAAGTAACCACAATTTTAGTGGGTAAATATCATGGCTATTTTTGGCGTAAAGTTAACCAAAACCAGCAATACACAGCATGTTGTTAGTGCTTTACTCCTGATTTGTTACCGATTAGGTGAGGGCGATAACGTCGCTCACCTTTTCGGTGATGAAGTCTCCAGTATTTCCCCGCGTCAAAATGTTCAGGCTCTACCTGAGCGAATCGCAAAAATCCTCTCTGAAATTTCCCGTCGCGGCCTGTTTTTTCACGTAGCGCCGCATGGAGAAAATCACGGCATATTCATTGCCACACATCCGAAAATCCTAACTAAACACGCATAGGGGGCATCATGCGCGATTTTGCTCTGGTATTTCGTCATGCGTGGGAACTGGCAAGAAAGGGTGCTGATACCTTCGGTGGTTCGGCGCGTCAGTATTTCCGCGAATCTCTCCTGTTGGCCTATAGCAACCTGAAGCGCAATGTAACCGCTAAAGACCTTGTCAAAATAATGCAGGGTCGCAGGCTGTCTATGAGTCAAATTCGGGAGGAAGTAAACGCCAAATTTAAAAAACAAACAGCAAAGAACATCGCCCGCAGAATTTGGAATATGTTTCGTTCGCCATACGTAGAAATTGAGAAGAGCAAATGTCAGGCAACGGGAAAATATTTGTATCACCTGAAGAACGCGCAGAAGAATTTTTTTGTTAGCGGGGCTATTACTCGCGCTCTCAAATCGGCAAGGCCGGAGAAGAAGAAGGCTGTAAAACCTCGACCAGCAATGACTAAAGGGGAAATAAACGCTTGTCGATTGGCTAATGCTTTCCATAGTGCATTGAGCACAGGGGTGTATGTAGCACCTCAACTTATTGAGAATTAAAAATGAAAAAAAACCAGAAAGTCATTCAGTTTCGTGGTGATGAAGATATGTATCATCGGGCACAGGAAAGAATCACCAGTCAGGAGATTCTTTTCCCTGATGTTATGAGGGCCGCGCTTAGAGCCATTGCTGAGGGTGATGTTGCGCCGTTTGCCGATATCATCAATGAGGCCGGTCATACTGGCGATGAAACAAATCAGGCATGGCTTTATCATAAATGTCATGAGCTTTTCGAGTACCGTGATGGTCAGTTATTACGCAAATCACGTAAAGGCATGGGTGAAAAGGGAACTCCGGCATATATCCGCATCCGGGAAGGTGAAGAACATGTATTAATTCAGGGCAATCATTATTTGCTAAAAGATATTGTCTGGTTAATGGCTAACGGAAGCATTGCCGGAGAGGTTATCTATAAAAATCCGCATCGTGTAACCAATAAACACGCAATTGAAAACCTCATTTTAAACCCTGTCGAAATTAGGCAGGTGACGATAACTAAATATTTAAGTGGATCTGAAAAGATCGACATTTGTAGAGGTAAGCAGCGAGCTATAGCTATTAATACCGAAAGCGATATAAGCGCAGCCGGAGCAATTGAGAGACTCATTAACAGAGGGCAAACAATCCCGTTACTTTTGCGCGGTGATGATGGTTGGGTTGCATCACGAACCGCCATTCACGCTTTCAAATTGGGTGATAACCAGTACGTAGTAAGCATTACATAAGGGGCTTTTATGTCGAATGAAACAGTAAAAAAGGTCATGGCAGAAAAGCGCCGTATGACCATCGGACAGTTAACAGACCAGCTTGTTAGCGGTGCTTTGCGCCGTGAGTTAGGCATGGATAAAACCGAATTTGCCACGCTAGTTTCAGTTATGCGATCCACTATCCGGCGCATTGAAGGGCTGGAGGCAACGCCACGTATGGGGCTTATTTTCAACACAGCCGCCGTGTTGCGCATTGGTATTGACTTTCCAATCACAGAGGAAAGCGAAAAAAGATGAGCAATAAATCAGGATGGGCCAGACCCATCAACGCCAACAAGCATCATTTCTTTTTAGAGGATGAAGTCACAAGTATTTGCGGCCGCTGGATGTATTTCGGTACTGACCGTGAGCCGGACACCTTTGAAAGTCCTGATGACTGCGCCGCCTGCCGCCGTAAGGTAAATAAGAATACGGGAGTGAAAGCATGAGCAAATCACTAAATGCACGCTGTATCCGTCGCTGGGAAGTGGAATTTAAACCTATCTGCGATTCTAAGGTGAATCCGTTCTGGCGTAAGAGTGACCTCCATGGGTATATCCGCGAAGCAGCGCTGACCACCGCTTACAGCATGGTCGAGAGCATGGCTGAACGTAACGCTAAGGTTGACTATGACGGTGAGCCAAACGGATGGTAGCCAGAATTTTCAGCCTGGTATCGTGAGCGCCGGGAAAAGTACCTCAAAGAGGCGCGTGACTACCTGGACGAAGAAGCTACAAACGACGAAATCGACGAGGAGATTCAGAGCGAGCTGGAGGCATGGAATGACTGAGTTAAGCAAACCAGCCAGTAAGGGAAGAAACGATGGTGAATGCAAATATCTGACCTCAGATGACGCTCGCTTCCTAGTGATTCGTGGTGACTATAGCGAATCCGATATCATCCGGGCGGCAGTTAACCAGAACGTTATTGATACAGAAGGCGCACAGGATTTTGCTTCTACCGCACGCTATTACCAATGCTGGTATAAAGTCAGCCCAATCGGCGGTCAGAATGGCTATTCAGGCTGGCATCATCCACGCAACACACCGTGTCGCGGCGCGTACTTTGCGTCAGTTTTGCAATGGGATTAGGGTGCTGAAAATGAATTATAAAGAGCCTGTAGAGGATACTAATTATCGTGGGTTTTGGCGTATAACCGTGTGGGCCTGTCTATTCTGTGTAATATTTTTTTGGTTGCCAGCAATTTCAGTACTTATCTATTACTTTTCCTCGGGGAATTAATGCGCCGTTACATCATTACAGATAAAGACATTATCGAGGCTTTCCAGAGATGGTCTAGCCCTGAATTAAAAAACCAGAAAATGCATACCAGCTTCATACGTGAGGCTGTATGCCGCGCACATCCTGACAAGGTAATTCTTCAGTATGATGTTCGCCAAAAGCTAAAAAATATGGCCTCACGTGGTTTAGTTACTGAGGTGCGTTTAAGTCCTAACGCAACAGCCTGGATGATAATAAAAGGTGATTCAAATGGACAAAATTAAGACCAAAAGAAGCGAGCGCCGTTTGTCGCGTGACCTGATAGAAGAAGGGTTAAGGCTGGTGGCAGAACGCAGCGAGCGGGAGGGAGTGAATAAAGATACCGCTAAACGTCATGCTTCAGCCATCAGGGGCGTGATTCCGGCGCTGGGTGTAGTAAAGAGCAAGGTCGTGAAGCCGGGTGTTTGGGTTTCGCTCTATACTCGCAGCGATGCTACATCGACAGTCATTAGCAATATGAAGTTTACCGCCGTCATATTTGAGTGGGCTGGACAGCAGGATTATGAAGATTCGGCATTCTATGCTGCTGTTGCAAATGCCATCCGTACAGCGCTGGCTGTCAGGGGGTAAGGATGCTCAGTGATTTACTGATAATGGTTGACCGCCGCGCTCAGGCGGTCAGTTTGCGTGAGAAAACAATTATTAACGAACGTCACGCCGTCCGTATGCTGGAGCCTGTTTTATCTCTTGGGGTACGCGCTGCAAGCGTACCTGACACGTGGGTAAGATACGCCGACCGTTGCATTGATAATGGACTGGCGGCGTCTACGGTTCGCCAGCGCATAGATTGCGTTGCGGCTGTTGTTGCCTGGGTGATTCATGCTGATATTAAATTCAAACCAGCCGCGCCGGGCTCTCTGGGCAAGATGCTTGATGCCATGCGTACAGCGGCAAGAGCTATAGGAAAGCGGATAAAGCGTCACAGGGCATTGAGCAGGCCAGCCCGCGTAAGCGTTGACGAGTATTCTACGGTAGTGCGCGATATTGAGTCTTTGCGGGATCCATACAGGGCCGCAGCCCGTATGATGCTGTGTTTTGGGATGAGGGCAACAGAAACGCTTTCACTATCTCCATCATCAATTCTTTCTGGTGGGAAGTTGTTTGTTCCTGACCGGGAGACTAAAACTCACTCCGACTTGCTTTTACCTTTACCAGTTAAATACATTCCTTTAATCGAGGGGTGGCTAAGCGTGATAGGTGAGTCAGAAATAAAGTACAACACACTTGTAACGACGATTTCCCGCGCCGGGATTAAATGGCGCTGCCATGATTTAAGAAAATTATTCAGAACATCCGCCGCCGTGCGTGGTGAGGATTATCTTGCAACAGAATTGATATTAAATCACGCGGTGAAGGACGTTCCGAGTATTTACTTGCAATCTCCACCGTTTGCGGCAATGAGGAAAGTTTTAAACAACTCGATTGAAGAATATTTACAGGTTAAAGGGTAAGGTATGGTTAATTCAGCGATAAAAGATAATGATGTTATGTATCAAAAGAAGTATCCGAAAGGTTGTCATTTTAAATTGCTTCAGCTACGCACAAATTTAAAAGCGAAACCTGATATTTACCGTGTGGAAATGATTAGTCGAAGTGGTGATAAGATTTTGATGGGCGGAAGGAAAACCACACAGGAGGCGATTTCTCTTTATCAGGATATTGCAACGCTTAGCCCGTCAGAAGTGGAGACGGCATTCAGTAGCATGGTCTGACAGCAGACCACAAAAACGAGCCCGGCATCTGCCGGGTTTTTTTATGCCTGAACTTTGAACTGCAAACAATGTAAATAAAAAGTTAAAATCCAGTTAACGAAAAATCAACATAACTCACGTTAAATTGTGCTATACGCTTGTTAAATTATTGTTATGTGGATAATTTTATAAGCACCATGAAATGATAGTTATGTAAATGATTAAAGTCGCGTTTTATGCAAAATAACAAAAAATAAATTTAATCATCAAAAATCAGTGTGTTATTTGTTTTTGATTGTTTTTTATTCAAAAGCCGCTCGTTTTTTGGCGTCAATACCTTGCGTTTTTGCGCTGTGAAAAAATAAAAATATTTCAGTGAAAAGTTCATTAATCTAATCATAGAGTTATAGTCGTGAGGCAAACGGATGTATAAGGTTGGACATTCAGGAAAAGTATGTGGAAAAGGCCCAAAAGAGGACAATTACTGCCATTTTATTTAAAAATGTTTCAACTGGAAACAAAGCCGAGCATTTGCCGCATCCGTTATGGCTATGTGAATCAATAAGCTACGTTGTTTTAGATGAGGTTTATTGTTTTATTTGCCGGAAATGTTTCTGCAATCTCATCTGACCAGATGTTTTAACGTATTGACATGTGTTTGTTATGAGAAGGCAGAAAGAGGGAAATCACAGGCATGTGGGTGAAGGAAAAATATAAAACCGCGCTCAGGCTTGTTTCCACCAGCGATTGCAGGAATCTATCACTTTTCACTGATGTTTGATAACGGTTAAATATTTGACCGTTCAATTATGTTCGCTCTGTTACATATTCATTGCGTTAAAACTGAGCATAACAAAAGCAACAAATATCAAACATTCATGTTGGCACGTTAAATGTTATCCACATTGAAAGTGAGTGGTGAAGCGGGGTTGGGGCGATATTGACCACTAACATAAATCGTGCAGGTTGGTAGTTTCATGTTGCTTATCCACAGATTTAGCCTTGTGCATAATATTGACACGCATTACCGCTGGAGCCGTTTCTGTAATTAGTCCGGCCATTGCCTTTAAATCACCTCTATATAAAGGAGGTGAACTTCATGGCTTACGGGCGTCAGTTCGAAATAACCGTTAACTGCACAGATGGAGAGACGATCCACATTACTGATGTGGACGTTGATTTCTCGTCTGTGCGTGACGATGAAAAAGAGCCAAACGAGGCTGATTTAACGTTATGGGGTTTAACACCACAGACGCAGAACGCCATCGCTCAGGCTGGGTCAACCGTCAGTGTTGCTGCTGGCTATATAGATGAAGGAATGTTCACCCTGTTTCAGGGCGAACTTATCAGCGCCGTGACCATCAAGCCCAATGAGGTATACGGCCTGAAAATGAAAATCTATGAGGCGTTGATTCCATTTCGGGCCAGCGTCACATCGCGCACGTTTCGCAAAGGCCAGAACCTTAAAGATGCTGTGTTACAGGTAGCGTCTGATATGGGGCTGGGTTGTCAGTTCTCTAAATCAGCGTCATCTCTCACCCTGGCTAAAAGCGTCAGCGCTGCGGCATTGTCCCGTGATGTGCTGACCAGCCTTTGCAAACCAGTTAATGCCAACTGGTCGCTTCAGTATCAGTCAATCATTGTCACTGCCGGTGATTCAATTCTTACAGGTGCTGCTGTTTTCTCCCCTGAAACGGGATTGCTTGGTGCGCCACTTCTGAAAATTCACTCCCCGAAACGCACGAAGAAAAAGAACCCTTCCGAAAAAGAGCAGATCCAGAAGAAGCACGACAAAAGCATAACTACCTATGTCTGGCCCCCGAAGGGCTCACAAGTTGACTACTCAAAAGGTGCTCGCCGCCAGATGGGGGTTATTGAAGCTGTTACGTGGGAATCATTGCTTTATGGCGGGGTTGAGATTGGCGAGCAGGTAGAGCTTTCGTCTCCATCAATGGGAGAAGGCTGGATGGTTATTGTGAAGAAAATTTCCCATCGCTTTAGCACCCGCGACCGTCAGGCGTGGTCATCGTCATGGGAGGGCATCATAGCATGAGAGCCGGTAGCCAGATTCAGGCCATTGTTGAGCAGGCGCTTAATTCAGCGCTTTTTTCGCTTGAGGCAACGATTGTTTCTGTCAGCAGCGGGCGGGCAACTGTCCAGCCAATCCCAAAACGCATATTCGGTGACAACTCGGAGCCGATTGCTTATCCGGCTGTTGAAAACGTTCGTTTAGTTTCGCTTGTCTGGGATAGCGGTAAATCAGGTGTTAGCGGGCGAGTTTCTCCGGGGGATGAATGTCTTCTTATTGCTCTTTCGCATGGTGACGGCGACGAGCCAGACCATAAGACCATTTCAAGTGCCATCGCTATATGTGGATTTTCAGACGTTGCCAGCCACCAGATGCCGGATGAGGCAGGGTTAAGAATATTCAGCGGTAGCGCCTTTATTGAATGGGATGACGGAAGCATTAAGGGCGATACCGGGCAAGGCGCAACTTTCGAGTTTACGGGCGACAAAATGACCGTTAACGCGCCGGGCGGTATCGATATGACAGCGCCAATGACAACCATAAACGGGAATTTGACGATTTCTGGATCCATCAGTCAGGGCGCAGAAGGTGGCGGCGATGCTGACTTTGGCGGCAACGTCACCATAACCGGCGATAGCAAAGCCGCTGACCACATTAGCGGCGGAAAGTCCTTCAATTCTCACACGCATAAAGAAAACGGTGAGGGCAGTCAGACCGACGCCCCGACATAAGGAAAAAACCATGAAATTAAATGACCATGCGGCACAAATCGCGCTTTCTAACGGTGGCTTTCTGATGGCGGGTGACTACAGCACAACCATCGGAAAAGGCGAGATTATCAATATCACTGAGCGAACCGGGCTTGTCGTTGAGCATATCGAGTGCATCCCCCTGATTAACGCGCCGCTGTATATGGTCATGGCGACGTGCAGGGAGAGCAAAGACCAGTACATGCCATTTTACAGCGATTTGCCGTTTGAATTCCCGCATCAAGCAGCGATGGCGCAAATGTTAAATGATGCAGGTGAAGGATTTGACCTTGATGACCTGCTGGATATCGAGTCGCTGGATTCTGCTGTGACGGTCGTCCATGTTGAAAAATGGATGCACACCGAATGAACATCACAACAACTCAGTATCGACAGGGTTTAAAGGGCTGTTTTATTTCGGCTGAGAGGCCGCAGGCTGGCGACTCTCTGACGCTGGTAATGCCAACATGCAGAGGGCGGCGCATTATCCCTGTTGGCGAGGTTCAGCGAGTCGAGGCTGTAGGCACTAGCCGTTGCCTCGTATGGGTTTCAAAGCTGGCATTTGTTGAGGGGATGAATTACTGATGCTGGACATTATGCAGGATGAAAGCGGAGTCATTCTCCGCAACGGCGATTTGGTGCTTGATGGTGGCATTGATGGCATTGCACAGCAGGCTGAAATCCGCGTAGGTACTAATCGCGGCGAGTGGTGGCTTGATGAAACTCAGGGGTTGCCGTGGTTGCCTGGCATTATGGCGTCACGTCTGCCGGTTTCGATTGTCTCCAACATGATTAACGCAGAGGCACGGCGCACCACTGGCGTGACCGATGCCAGAACTACAACCATCAATGACGTTAAGGGGGATTACACGATCCGCTTTGCGGTTTATGTCGGAGCCGATAGTACGGAGGTAACGAGTGGAATTAATTAATGATGGCGGCTGGCACGGTGCCAGACTGCCAGAGCTACGCGGCGACATTTACCAGAAATTGCGCGACCTGCTGGGGGATATTAGCCCGGACGGTGATTCCCTGATTGGTCAGGTTATGGCGGTTGTCGCTGAAAATGACCTGAATATCGTAGAGGCCATCGGCTGGACGTTTGCTGGTTTCTTCATTTCATCAGGTGAAGGCATCCAGCTTGACGGCATCGGAGAGGGGTTCACGCTTCCTCGCTATGGCTTAACCCGTTCATCTGCCGATGTGGTTTACCTGCTGGCTTCAGGGCAGGTAATCGCGTCTGGTGAGACTTTCACTATCTCCGGTATTTCTGGTGACTGGTCGCCGTCAGGCAATATTCAGGCCAATGGTAAAAGTGCTGCCGGGTTTGTGCTGGAGGTTAAGCCTGATGCTATCACCACGGGAAATACCTTCACCATATCCATCAACGGTAAGCCATATTCAACGCAGTACCAGACAGGCGATACGTCTGATTCGATTTTATCCAGGCTGTATCCCATCATTGCCGCCGCTGATACGTCAGTAACCACATATTCAACAGAATACGGGTTGTTGCTTTATGCAGCGGATGGTAAATCGCTCATCCAGTTTTCATTTTCTGATGATGTTTTTTCCATCGTTCGTACAGGAATGCCCGCAACTACATGGTATGACAGCGATACGGAGTTTCCTGATGTTCGGTTCGGCTATGTGGCAACAGATGACATTCTGATTCTCGCCAACGGCAGTAAAGGCTTTGAAATTGAAGATGATGAGCAGTACAGAGAGCGTCTTTTCGAAGCAGCGGAGGCAGGGCGAAAGAATGTCAGCGCATCAAGACCGGGCATAAAAAATGCCGTACTAGCGGTTGCTGGTGTGAGTTACGTCACGGTTAATACTAACCGGGGAATTGAGACAGATTCTGATGGCCTGCCGGGTAAGTCTGTTCAGGTGTTTGTTGCTGGTGGTGATAGCGACGCGATAGCGCAGGCCATTTATGATGCGGCAGCGGCTGAGTGTGGGTTCTACGGCAACACATCGGGTACAGCAACTGACGGCACAACGACCGAAACGGTGTATTTCACTCGCCAGAGCTTCCAGCTTGTCTATGTTTCCGTTTCTGGTGATGCATGGGATGCAGAGACAACAGGCAAGCCCGACGATTACGAGAGCGTAGCTAAAAGCGTTATCACTGGCTATTTCTCACAGCTTGAAATGGGGCGTGACGTTTTCGCGGGTCAAATATCTGCACGTTTGGTTACGGCTTTTCCGACGATGACGGATGTTACCGTAACTGTCGGTACTTCCGAAGCACCGACAGGGAAAACCGTCCCCATAAGTAGCGGCGTTGTTGCGGTTACGGATTCTACTTCTGTGGTGGTGTCGTAATGGAGCCATCAATCAAAAAACCGGGTCAACTGGCAACTGAACGATTTACCTCAAAGGTCAGGTTACAGAGAAATATCGACCTCGTTTCCGGCATCAAGGCCAACCAGCAAGGTATGGTTGATGCACTGGACTATCTGAAAAAGGGTTTCTCAATTACAGATTCTTCGGGCCTTTTGCTTGACGCATGGGGGGAAAGATTCGCCATACCCCGAGAAGGCCGCGACGATGATAGCTACAGAATAGCCCTGTTGCAGGGGGCCGGGACGCAATCTGTTTCGCTTCAGTCGCGCCGTGCTGTCGGTGGATTCATCCAGTTAGCCTATAGCCTTACATGGTTGCGCCTGAACCGTGTAGGACTATCTACAGGTGCTGTAGGTGCGGCTTTTAACCGCGTGCCACTTCGCGCTGTTTTTGTCCAGTGTGGCGCGATGGCTCCAGATATCGAACTACCGGAAACACTGGTTGCGGCAACCTTTGCCGGGGATATATACAGCGCTGCAACACCTCCTAACGTCAAGCTAACTCACCACGCACCAATGTTTCCCGGCAATGCGTTTCCGGCTGTGTGGGGCGGTATCAAGTACGAGAAAACGCAAAAAACAGTGATGGCTACAGCAACTAAAGGGATCCGCGTAACCGCGAAAAAGTCCCTTTTGACGCGGATAGAGGGTACGAAAACGGTTAACGGGAATGAGCTTCTGGAGCCATTCAACACGCTTGTAACAGTCAAAAAGATGAAGGTGACAAATGGATAGCTGGGCTAATACTGACAAAACTTACGCCGGGCAAGGTGGTGCCGATATTCCAAACAAGCAAGAGCCATCAGAAGAAATGCAGGCTACGGGGTTTGCACCGACCTACTTTGATGTAAATGGCAATCTGGTGTTTGGCGACGGGATAAGCGCTCAGGTGATGAATTACATCCTTAACGACCTGTACAAAAAGTATCAGGAGCTTTTAGCCAGGGTAGAAGCGCCATGAATACATTTTCGACCGTTTCTCGTAATTATCCTGTAAGTGGCGGCATTTATCCGAGCAAGAAACAACCATCGGCAGCGAAACAGGCTGATGGATTTGCGCCGACTTACATCAATGCAGGCGGAAAATTGATTGAAGGGGATCCGGTTGACGTGGCGGAGATTAACTTCATTTTTAACGACCTGTACGCGCAGGCGGCACACATTGACCAGCTTCTTACGGCTAAGGGGAAATAATGGCATTAACACCAGATGAGCTGATTGCGATATCAGACCTTGAGAAAGCACAGATTACAGACTCTGCTGTAGTGCCTGATTGGGTTCTTCCTGCTGAAGTAAGGGGCAGTAGCGCACCGATAAACGGTATTCCGTATCCTCAGCACACCATTGACGTGTTTGGCGGGCTTCTGACTGGCGAATGGTCGCTTAAATTTCAGAACCCGTTACAGCGCGTTGTATGCGATCTGGAGATATTCCACGGAGAGAATGCGCCAGATTCGACGCCACCTGACTTGTCAGCGTTACAATTGACGGCGACAGGCTTTGATAAAGCTGTGATTTTTTGCCCCGCAAAGACGGTTACAGATGCAGTGCCGGTAAACTTTATGGGGCTGGCTGTTTCCGGCATTACACCAGTGTACAGGCTGGGAGGAAAACGCAGATTTCTGGAGCAGTCGGGAATGGTTGTCATCCCGTTAACCATGATTCTACTTTCAACACAGCCGCTGACCAGTCAGGAAACAAGCAGGACGTTATCCGTCACGCTGAAGCGCAGGAATGAGAATCAGATGACTGTAGCGCCAATTATCAGCGGGATGGTCTACAGTAACCCGCTACCATCAGCCAGAGATATCGCGCAGGCGTCGTGACCGCTGAGAAAGAAAAAACGCATTCAGTGAATTTGTGTCAACATTTCCCCGGTTTGTTATCAACAATTCGGGGATTTGTCTTTTATGAAAGCGACGGCGCGTAAAAAACCAGCATTTAAAGACTTCTATGAGAATGGTATGTTTTCGCGAATCATAGCAACTCGAACAAGTAATAACAGGTGGCAACTTTGCGGGATGCACAGAGGGGGCGATGCCGTGATATTTATTGAGGCAGCAAGAGGAGGCATTAGAGAGTGGTCAAGTCTTGAATTCCTTGCTGACTTTTGTGATTCAATTGGTATTTCAATTATTGAGGTTCACAGAAAGAAAAAGTAAATGAGAATCTTATCTAACCCCGCCATATCTGGCGGGGTTAACATTCATGGAAACCTAGTTTTGTGTGTTTCCCTGAATGTTTTTGTGGCTATTTTTCTGCAAAATGAACTCTGAAATGTCTGATTGATGAAGAAGTAAATCATCACCGCTTAAATCGGGGTTTAATGAGCATTTAATCATCCAGACTTCGTCCATGTCAGGTAAGTCAAGGTTTTCTGCCGCATAAGTTGCTGTCTGCTGAGAGTCATAACGTCCACCAATGAATTCATGATTACATTTGATAAACCACATTGAGCCGGATTTGATATACTCGATATTATCTGTATTCATTATTATTCCTTAAATTGTGATTGCTGCTTTGAATTCCGCCCCTTGGTCTGAGGTGTTAACATATTCGATAACAGACCCACTACCTAACGCACCAATTCGCTGAGTGCGCTCACCTATCTTATAAACTCCAAAGGCAGGAGGCCCCCACCTTGTTACAGTGTTGAATTTACAGTGTTTTGTGATGTATGCCCTGTCGCCATTTTCGGCAGGGTTGAAAACATTACCGCTAACATTTCTCAAGTCAGCATAAGCACGGCTTACCAGGTCGATTGATTCAGCATATCCACCGTTCATGATGAATCTCTGCTGAAAGTAGCCTTTGATACTTCCTTTGACTGTGCAATTTCGGAATTCAGTAGGTTCCTTCACTTCTGTTGGGCCAGTCTCTTTTATGTCGTTATTAAAGGTACAGGCATCAAATAAAACACCTGAAACATTTGTCCTGGTATTTGAGTACGCATTATTTATTGTGCAGGAAGATAAGAGTAATTTTGTCGTGTTATAATCAGGTTGAATGGTATCTGCAACACAATTTATTGCTACAGAACCAGAACCGCCAAGCTGTAGTAATCCATCGCTATTTTGTGATGTAAATTGACATGACGTTAACGTTACAGGGTATAAGTTATTGTAATATTTATAAAATTTTGAGTTGTCAATTGTTGAAGCCAGCCCATAAGTTGAAGTTACAATACAAGTCCCCATAGCGAGTGTTGCCGCATGAGAGGCATACAAACTCAACCGAACGGACGGAGTTGCCGTAACTGTTCCTTCTGACGAGGAATCCATCGCATCAAGTATCATGTGTGATATTTCTGAGTTACTTAACAGGAAGTAACTATTTTCATAATTGAGTCCTGATGGTAAATCCGTAGCCCCATCGTTTGTAGTCAAAATGTACAAGCGTTCAGCATGGATATTATGGATTTCTGAGCGAATAACATTAATTCTCAGCCCTTTGTGGTAAGCCCGCTCGCATTGAATTCTACCGATATTCAGGCAGTTTGATGTGTCATTGAATGGGTCAATGGCAAGGGCATGAGTTGTTATATTTCCACAAAGTTCAGATGAAAGGCTGCTTACTGTAGTATCCCAAACAGCACCTAAACGGATACCGTAACCATTAAAGTTAGTTGCTCTGATAGAGCCAAAATTAAGTAGGGCGCCTTTTATGAAAACGCCATTAAGCGGCGCATTACGGTTATCGCTTAGAACAAAAAGCGTCCCTGCAACACAGGTATGATTACATCTGTCATCCCTAAAAATCGTATCAGGATTCCCGAATGTGACTGCGTAATTATTATTATGCGCCGCAATAAAATTCTCCGGGTCAACAAGAATGCGCCCTGAGTAATCAGTAATAACGTGCTTAACATAAGTCAAATCAAGCGTTCGAGTCACACGCCAAGGGCCACCCCTTAGATCAAGACCAAGACCTTTTGATATCGCTTCGGAAATAGCTATCATTACAGGTACGGTATTGTCTGCATCAGGACTACTGCTAAGACCCCCAAACATTTGTGGATTGACGAATCCAAAGCCGCCAACCAGTTTTAAGCCATCAGAGGCTGCAAGCTCAGATTGAACCACAGATATCAACCATTCACTCCATTTGGACGTGGTATCGTCATAATAAGAACATGCAGATATTATCGAACCTGATGTAAAAGTACGTTGCTTCACTGTGCCGGAGTGAACAATTAGCACACCACCGTTTGGGTCTGGTGATGAATTGTTGTTAGACGGAATGGGGTATATGCCGGGTAAAACAATAGTATCGATGTCAATAGCTGCGCTTAGTGACGATTTCATCATCAGCGCACCATAATTATTTTCGGACATAAGCACCTCTTAGTTATTAACAGGTGCGATTTAACCGGATGGGGAAGGGATGATACAGAAAGCGAGCGAGCGGTAACGCCGCCAGATAGGGCATGGCGGCGTTTATTGAGTATCAGGATATCATTTCAAGGCATTGGGTGTATAAATCGTCCTGAGTGCCGTTTAGCGCCTCAAATGCGAATTTTCCTCCGCAAGTTCCATCGGCGTGAACCGGAACCAGCCAGACATAAACCACGCGTATTGCAGCTGGTGCCGCGTGCTGGTGGTGATGGTCGCACAGTGGCAACACACGGGCGTGTGCGCCTGCTGCTGTTCTCCCGTCGATATGATGCAGGCTGACTACATCGTTAATAATCCCATGAACGTAACAGGCAATGCAGGGTAGAGCGCCGATTTTATCCATCAGTGAGCGTTCAGCGGCGCGGGGTGTTCGGCCTTTCAAACCACGCGAACACGGTTTATTTTTTGCCCGTTCAATATGGCGCGATTGTCGTTCCCGCTGTTTTTCGTACTGAGCCTGACGCCATTCCGGGTCTGCCTGTTTCTCGCGCTGGCGGGCAATGGCCCGCTGCTGATACTCACGCTGCTTTTCAAAGTGACGTTGTAACTTTTCCTGTGCGGTTTTCATGTTGAGAACCCCGCATATTAGTAAGGAAGGTCAGATTCAGGGACATACGCCGGAATTTCACTGTTGAAGCCACCACTTTCAACATGAAGGATTAGAGTTTCGATATAGCCAGCAGTGTACGCATCGCAGCGACGCGCAATTTCATGAAGCTGTTGCAGCTTGATATCGGTGTCAGCGTTACCTGTCGCAATTTCCTGCGCAATATCGACCTTTTGTTGCATCGCATCGACGGTGAGTTGCGCTTGTGCGTCTGAAATGGTGGATTCGCTGGCCTCGGTGTCGCCGTCAGCGCCGACGATATCCATGATGGTGCGGGCAACTTTCATTTCAGGATTTGCCAGCGCCTCAAAGTTCACATCACCGCGCATCAGCGCCAGCGTATAGAACTCGCGGCAGGCGTTATACCAGTTGCGGCGGTGATAGCTTGTGTCGCTGTGTACTGAGCGCATATCCAGACCATGCGACACATGAACTTCCATTTGACGCATGGCGATTTCGATAATTTCCGAATCGTGACCTGCTTCAACGGCGGCAACAAAAGCCTCTTCATCGTCATCAAGTGGGGTGCAGTCAGGAATAAAAGTCCGGGCGACTGGCGCTGACATATCGCGGGTATCATGTACATCGTTTGAATCCGCACTGGAAATCGCAACAGAAGAAAGAGATTCCGCAATATCCATAGCGACTTCAGCGCTGACGTGCTCGCCGGTTCTGGTGTCTATAAGTTCGTCACCGTCTACCTTAAAGAACCCGTCCTGTTTGTAGAAACTCTGCCAGTGCTCATCTGTCAGGCCATAGCGCAACACAGTATCGCGGGCCATTGCGTCATCGTCTTTGGCATTGTCGCGGGAATGGATAACATCCTCTGCAACTTCTGACGGTGTACGCAAAAACGGGTTACGGGCTTTAGCCTGGGCAATTGCCGCGCTGCCAGTGAATTCACCAGCCGCGACCAGCATATTCAGAATGGATTCCGGTTTAGTGCGTTCTGATTTGGTCGGCTTCCATTTGCGGTTACTGTTCAGGGCGCGGGCCTTACGGCGTTCGCGCTTACTGTCTGCCTGGTCGATATCGTCATCACCATCAGTAATATCGAGCGCCTGACGCAGACCATAGCGGCGAAAATAGGAGAAGGACGCGCCGACGCGCTGGCATTCATCAAGGCGTTTATCTTCTTTGATAAAGGCCGGGAGGCGGAAAGATACTTCCGTGCTGGTTGGGATATGGATAAAGGTTGTCACCATTTCCAGCGGAAGCTCGTCACCTTTCTCAAACTCCTGTTTGAGCATCAGGCCATGCTGATAGATGGGCTCGCGTAGCATGTCCAGCAGTTGCGCCAGTGATGCAAAAGTAAAATCCAGCGTTTCGTTATAGTTGTCGCGTTCCGGGTTTTTCAGTTCGCGCACCAGATGCGCCAGCGCTTCCTGAGCATTGGCGTACTGTTTGCCGGGCGCTACGTAGACTTCCGGCGCGGTCACTTCCGTTTTTTCGACTTCATTTGAGGCGTTTTTGTGAACGGGAATCATAGCAGCAGTTGCATAGCCAGCGGCTTTAAGTGCCATCATGGTATGTACTGCAAGTTCTGCGGCATCGGGGATAGTGAGTAATGTACTCATTGTGGTAGCTCCTTCTTGTGAGACTGAATCCCCACTTTTGAGATGGGGCGGGGTGGAGCTCAAAACCGCAAGAAGTCGGCGGACTTATTCACAGACGGAGAGGCCTGCTATTCGTCGCACTCCACCCCATAATTCAGCACTCGCGTAGCCGTAGCCGTAGCCGTAGCCACCAGAGCATAAATTCTGGGTACAAAAAAATCACGCTGACGGGGTGATATGCCGCTTCTTGTAAGGTGTTTTGAGCACCTGATATAGATCTTATTTCAACTACAAATTAGAAGCAAGGGCTTATTTGCGCTCGGCAAATTTGAGAAGGGCATCAATTGCGGCTTTCAACGTGTCGGATGATTTGAAACTATAGAATCCGGCTTTCCACTCTCCACAAGACTTTAACGCCTCCTCATAGTTGGAAAAAGCTTTTTGCAGCCCGGCCCGTTCTGCGTGTTTGGTAACAATGAGAAGGGCGTGAAGGTCGGTCTTACCTAACGTCATATTTGGGAATGTTCCATTAGTTGCAGTGTCTCGTTGCTGCATGAGTGAAAGCGTTACTCTGTCTGCAACAGAGTTAAATTCTTTCCGCTTTTCCCCCTTGATAGCATAGTGATAGCTGATGTAACCGCTGGCAAAAGTGCCGATAAACGAAACAAAAAGCGCTATCGTTGCCACTACATCACTGTAACTCATGAGGCTATCCTTATGTCCTATGCTGATTTTGCGGCTACTCTGGCGTTAGGTATATCAATCGGAAACCTGCTTACATGCCTGTGGTTTTGGTGGCTGAGCAAGCGTTGCTGATGCGGGATTATCTTATATTAACTACAAATAAGACGAAAGGAAGAAGGGGTGTTTTTTGCGGTAAGGGATTGTTTATGGGTATAATCCTGCCCGGTGCTTGAGGCTGTCTGTCTCATGTCACCATGCGGCAGATAGAAGAAAGCCCCGAAGGTCAATTTTCATTAACCAACGAGGCCTCTTAATCATGCGTGACAACGTGATTATAGCCTCCCAAAAGCGACGGAGGCAACTTTGTTTTACAAAGGAGTATTTTTGTTTATCGCGATATTTATCGCGGCGTTACTGGCGTATACCGCCCTTAACCGGACGCTTTGCGAAGCGTCCATAGGTCAGGGAGGTGTGCAGGTAGCGGCAAAGTTTGCCTACGAAGCTAAGGAGAGTCGCTAAATCAGGGCGGGGATCCGTCCCCGCCTTTCTGGTTGTCTGGCATGGCCTGAGCACCTTTAAACGCCGCTCCTTCGGGGGCGGCTTTTCTTTAGCGTTACCTCTCGCATCATCTTTTGAATCCTCCAGATAAAAAACCATAATGGCACCTGCCACAGACAGGAAGCATTGCCTGTTACCTTTAAGCCTTTGTTATTACCCTTGTGATTTAAGCCATTCCGCCCCCGGAGTGGCTTTTTTTTATTTGTACTACACGCCAGCGGTAACGCTGTTTTTGATCCTCTTCTTTCCTCGCTACGCTGCAAGCCTCACAAGGGGGGAATTGTGACAATAAAAATAAACAGGCGTGATGATGCATTTGCAAAGCTGGTGGCTGAAGCGCGGGAAGCGCCGGGGTTCAGCTATGCAAAGTCGCGCAACCGTGATTACAAGGGCTTTAACGATGATTTTCAGGCTGAAAAGTTACTCAAAAACGACGACATACAGCAGGCTGTCAGCGTTTACAAAAAACACATCATCGCAGCGAATATCGTGGGGCGTCAGGAGGCGCTAATTGACCTGTCGGCGCGTTTCCGTGCGCCGGACGCAACAGCGGTAATGCTGGAATTGCAGGCGCTGGAGAAATTGCGGCTAGAGCCGGAGATATTCCGTAGCCGCATGGCGGCAATTGATACTCGTGCTGTTAAAAACATCAAAAGAACAAAGCACGGCTGGCAGGTTGAGGGGCTGGATAAGTCACATCTTGCCGCGCGGATCCTTACGCTTGCCGGGGTGGATATCAGCAAGCCGATAACGGACGAAGGTAAGCGCCTGGCGAGAGAAACACTGACCGAAATTTACCGGGATATGGGCGGCGATGACGGCGATTGAGATAGCACCAGAGCATGATTTAGAGCGTCGTCGCTACTGGCTGTCAGAGAAAAAGAAAATGGCAGAGTGGCGGCGCGTAATGCGTTCGCTCACGACAAAACCGCACCGCGTTAAATGTCTGCGTGGTGGTCGTGGATCCAGTAAGTCATGGAGGATTGCCGAAGCGCTGATTCAGCTCACTGTGCGATATGACCTGCGCATTTTGTGCTTGCGTCGGGTGCAGAAATCTATCGACGCATCATCACACAAGCTACTCAGCGATACGATACGCCGTCTGGGGTATGAATCAGAGTTCACGATAACCCAAAACAGTATTAAGTCTAAATCAGGCGCTGAATTCCGGTTTTTGGGCTTTCAGTCGAACCTCGACAGCATTAAATCCATTGAAGGTGTGGACATTTGCTGGGTGGAAGAGGCGCACGCAATTTCGGCTGAAGCGTGGGAAACGCTGGCCCCTACATTGCGCCGCAACGGTGCTGAACTATGGATTACCTTCAACCCGGCTTTTGCGTGGGATGAAACCTATGTCAGATACGTTCTCAATGCAGAGGATGACTGGTTTATTGAGGAGGTGAACTGGTATCACAACCCATATTTCAATTCGACGTTGGATAAAGAGCGGCTTTATACGCTGAAGTATTACCCGGACAAGTACGACAACATCTGGAACGGCGTTCCCGTCAGTGATTTACCCGGCGCGGTTGTTAACCGTGGCCATCTTGAAAAGTTAGTTGTTTCGCCCGATTCGAAATTGGCGAAAGCGTGTCGAACTGGCGTCAAAACGGCGGTACTCGATGTCGCTGATGATGGCGATGATGATTCGGTATTGTCGTTCTTTGACGGGCGTTTTTTGTACCGTATGGAGCGATTACAGGCACGTGACACCGTTCAGCTTGCGCAACAGGCGTTAAAGATGGCGACGGAAGAAGGCTGTACCGTCCTGATTTACGACTCTGTCGGCGTTGGTTCTGGTGTTAAAGGCGAGTTAAACAAATACGAAGATTCAGAGATTGAGTTTCGTAAATTCGTCGCTCAGGGCGAAGTGTTGCGTAAAAAGTCCAGATATCGCGGCGGGAGGTCGAACGAAGATACCTTCCACAATCTGCGAGCGCAGGCATGGTGGGCGTATCGGGATGCAGTTAATGACTCTGTGCGCTGGATGGAGACAGACATTATGCCGCCTGATGGCCTTTTCGCGATTTCTGACCAGATACCGCGTCGATATCTAGATCGTATCCTTTCTGATTCTACTGGCGTCATGTGGGAAACCACGCCTGACGACAAAATTCTTATTGAAGCGAAGAAAAAAGTTAAAAAACGGCTGGGCGTGTCCACTGACTACGCTGACGCCATATTCCCACATCTGGTACGTATGAAATCAGGAATTATCGAATGACGAACAAAACCAGCTTGATTCCCACTGAGGGAATTTTAACGAAAGAGGGCTTGCAGCCGGCTAATTACAATGTTGACGGCTATATCAGTATGATGACCAGCGCAGCAGCAAGTTCAAAGGGTGCTGCGGGGATGAGTTCACCGACAGCCAACCGCATGAAGGCTCGCGCCGCAGAGGGGATGATTCCGCTGGTGGCTGCAATGACCGGGGAACTATCCGGCATAGGCTGGCGCATTATCAGCGAACCGGTTGCTGCCGCAATGCTGAACGGATTTACAGTGGTTACTGAAAATCCTGATGATTCAAAGCGTATTCAGCAGATTTTTGACGAAATGGGCGCGTGGCAGGTAGTGGAAAGCGCCGCTATTCTGAAGCGTCATCATGGCTGGTCTGTGCTGGTTATGGGGGAAGAGTGGGTGCGTTGCCACGGCTCACACTGGATTACTCCGTCTAACGACTGGTTTGCAGACTACAATTCGCCATTTTTTGGCCTGCCGGAAGGCTGGCGTATCCAGCTTAAAAGCCCTATCGGTGGCGAAGTGTTTATTGAGCAGGAGGATTCGATCCTCTTTGGCGATAAAAACTATCAACCTATTTACGCGATGGTCGGTATCGAATTTGGCGAACCATTGTTGTGTAAGCCTTATGCAGCTTTACAGCGGCTGGGTCTTTCGCATGAGCTAATCATCAGCATTCTTTCCCTTTCCGTTCAGGATATATATAAAAAGAATGACTTAGCAGAAGACCTGAAAACGGCTAAAGGAGAGGCTACAGCAGCCCGCAGGCTGGCAGGGATAGCGACAACCCGTCAGTTAAATGACATGGTCGCGATTGATGCTGAAGAGGAAATTAACCGCTTACAATCCACTATGACCGGAACCGCCGACCTTGTTGATATGGCTATTAAGCTGGTGTGCGCCGAAACGGGTTTCCCCATAGCTATGCTGGCAGAGCGTAAAGGTGGTCTTTCCAATAGCGATACCAGCGCCGATGCACAATGGCAAAACCTTGTTTCTCATATCAACACCAATTACATCATTCCGGCACTGAAAAAGCTGGCTTTTCGCTATACGGGGATCCGCGCTGACTTTGTGCCGAATAAATCTCAGGGACAAATAGACCGCGAGGTAGACCGGGACAAGAAACGAGCAGAAACAGCACAGCTTTACTATTCCATGCGAGCTATTACCAGCGAAGAGGCCCGCGCAACGGCGCAGGAAACCGGAGCGGTGGTTATGCTTGCGACCACTCCTCCTGCAACTGGCACCATTGATGACCAGAATGACGACGATTCGAACCAGAACAACGAGAATCTGAACCGGAATAGCACCAAAAAAGACAACGACGAGGCCAATAATGGCGAAGAGTGAACCACGTTACGACGCCGGGTATCCGCTGGCTATCGAACTGGTTTACGCTCAAAGGCTGGGCGATAACGCCCGGCTTGTTGGTAAATGGGTTCGCGATGCCTGTATAAAGACATACAGGGCAATTGGTAAATCCGGCGCGGTACTCAATACCGATGCCGCCGATGGTAAAGATATTTCCGTTGATGACCTGCTGGGGGATTTTATCGCCGCCGCAACGGTCAAAAAAGTGCGCGTATATATAAAGAAGAAAGCCGGAAGGAATTATTCACGCATGACGCGTGAGCAGCAGGAAAGGCTTGTCCGGTCTGTTGCTCAGGAACTTTTGCCAGATGCATCAATTTTTCTTAAAGCCATTCCGTCACTGCTAAAAGATGGTGAATTTGGGGCCGTCCCAGCCTACGCATTCAGTGAAGTAAGGCGGCAGGCAGGAATCAGCATGGCTAAAGACGTTGCCAGAGTGACCGGCTCAAAGCCAGATAACTACCTTCGTGTTATCAACCGCGCCGCTGATGAGGTTCAGGCCGCTATTGTAAATGGTCGGTTTGGCCTGACTGATGAGTATTACCAGAGCTATTACCAGCGCTTCCGCGTCGATGGTGTGAATCTTATTGACCTGAAAACAGGGCTATCAGTCACACCAGATACAGCAGGGGCAATATCTAAGCCGCTCGCCAGCTTAACGGCTCCGATGAGAGCCGCGAGCACGGTTCCATCATTACCGGCTATGGAAGAGGCCAATACCCAGCTTGCTAACTCGGCGGTTGAAGATTTCCGGCTTATTGTTCGCGCTGCCGCCGATACTGATTTGGCTCCGGGTATCAAACTGCCAACCGAAAATATGGCTGACCTGATATCCATTGATATCTATGACGGCGATAAAAAGCTGCTGGAGCAAACGACTGACTGGCTCACGCAGAGCATGGGGCGCATGGAGAATGTCTCCGATGAGGCGCTACAGCGCGGAATTAAGGTCGTTCAGCAGGGATTACGTGAGGGGCGGGGCGTTGACTATATCGCCGATAAACTGGCAACCGAAATGGAAATTCCCTATCGGCGAGCCCGCAACGTCGCCCGCAATGAGATAGGTAATCAGGCTTGGAATCTGGAAGAAGCCAATGCCCGTATTGCCGGGATGAAAATATACCGCTGGCGGGGGATGTTAGACGAACGCGAGCGAAAATTGCATGTTGAGCGCGAAGGTAAGGCATACGAGCCGACCAGACCGCCACAGGACGGGAATCCGGGGCAACCGCATTTATGCCGCTGCTTCCCTGAATGGTTGTTCTCTGCGTCGGACGTTGAAGAAGCGGAGAAAGAAATTGCTGCAAGAAACACAGGTCAACGTTGACGCCATCAAACAATGGGAGATAACCCCGGAAGGTTATCTCCAGATTGATATCCCTATCGCCCGTCCGGGCGTACTGGTTTATGACCGCAAACGCGGTGATGCATTCACGGCTAAAGAGTACCGCTCAGCCGATGAATTGTTTAACCAGGACTCAATGAATACCTTAATCGGCAAGCCTGTGACGGTGTCACATCCTCGCAATGGGCTGGTGACGTCAAAAAACTACCGGGCCGTTTCTGCGGGGGTTGTTACTGCTGTTATGCGTCAGGGAGATGAACTTATCGCCCGCGCACTGGTTCAGGATGAGAAGTCCATCCGACTGATTCAGCAGGATAAAAGTTTACGGGGTGCTTCGGCGGGGTATCAGTGCGACGAAAAGCCAAAAGAAACAGGACTATCCCCGGACGGGCAAACGTTCGACACGGTGCAAAAGGGTATCAATTACAACCATTTGAGCATTGTGCGTAACCCACGGGTAAAAACTGCAACATTCAATCTGGACGGTGAACCGATGGAATTAGAAGAGGCGTTAGCCGAAATTGAAAGTCTTAAAGCGAAAAATCAAACGCTTACGGTTGATTTAAGCAAAACACAGGGCGACCTGCTGAAAGCAAATACCCGCCTGGTGAATATGGACTCAGCCAGCAACGAAGCCTACGAGCGCGGTGTTGCTGATGGTCGTCAGGAAAATGACCTGAAAGCAGCAGCTAAACGCCTGAACATCAACACCGACAGCCTGGGCGATATCAATCTGGTCAAACAGGCCATCATCCGTAAGGCAAACCCTGAAGTAAACATGGATAGCTGGACGGATGAGCAGGTGGATGTTGCGCTTTCAATGGCGCTGGTTGCCTGCGGTAAGAAGTTCGAACAAACCCCGCGTAATCCCCGCGCAGCAGTAAACACCGATGAGCAGGGCGCTCAGAAGTCAGCCCATCAGGATTATCTGGCTCGCACCTTTGGCAAAAAAGAGGCAGGCAAATAATGCAGACCACGATTAAAGACGATTTTGACGCGGGCTTGCCGGGTGATTTGGCGGTGCTGCCGTCTTTCCGTTCCTCCGCTCGGGTAACCTCCCGTCGCGCTGGTGGTGAAGTTGCGCCGGGCGATGCGGTGAAACTTACCTCCGGTAATGATTCAACCTGCGTCGCTCTACCTGATGATGGTGATGTTACGGATGCCATCGGTATTGCTGTTACTGCACATTCCAATATGCCCGCCACACCGGGATTTGGTAGCAACACGCGCATTGGCGTGGTCACTATCAATTGCCCGATTGGTATTGTCGAAAATGGCCCGATCCGTGTGGCGGTAAAAGCGGGTGAATCCCCGAAAGTAGGTGATTTAGCCGTGCCGAAAGGCCGTAACGCCACTACCGGCTATATGGAATGGGGTGTTGCTGCATCCGGCGATAAAAGCCGCTTCCGTTTTGAAACGCCACCTCAGCGCGGCGGTACGGCAATTGTGATGGTCATTGATGGCGAACTACTCAGCGCCGGATATCCCCGCGAAGTCGCTGTAACTGGCGTTGCGCTGTCGCCTAAAACAGCATCTAAAGCCGCTGGCGCTACTCAGCAGTTTACGCCGACAGTTTCTCCGACAGGTGCGACCAATAAAGACGTTACCTATGCATCCAGCAATGCGAACGTAGCAACAGTGGACGCATCCGGCCTTGCCACGGTGAAAAGCGGGGCAACAGCCGGACAGACGGCAACCATTACGGTACGTACTGAAGACGGTGGTTTCACTGACACCGCTGTAATCACCGTTAGCTAACAGGGAAACCCTAAAAGATGAATGAGAAATATTTAGCCGCGCTTATGGCGCAGCTTTTTACCGAAGCGCAGGTAGCTGGCGCGGTGCCGGGTATCAACGTTGACGAACAAGGGCTAATTTTTGCCCGTGACCTCATTTCCATGTCAAACGATGTTTACATGGAAGAAATGCCCGCGCCGGTCGCGTTGACCATGTTCCAGCAGGAGCCGGGAATCAACGAGGGTGCTAAGTGGGCGGGTTATCGCATGTACTCCGCGCAGGGCATGGCTAAAATCATGGCGGCATTCGGTACAGATATGCCGATGATGAGCGCTAAAGGCCGGGAATACTTCGCGCTGATGTACGATATCGGGCTGGGCTATGGCTACACCTACAGTGATGTTATGGCGGCGGCAATGTCCGGCACTCCGCTTGATAACATTCTGGCGCTCAATACCCGCGAAGCGCATGAACGCACCGTTTCTAATCTGCTGTGGCGCGGCAACAAGGAATATCAGATTATCGGATTTATCGAACATCCGAATATTCCGCTGGTGGCTCTACAGGGTGCCTGGGCGACTTCTGACGGCGATAAGATTTGCGATGATGCATCAGCGCTTATTGCTGCGGTAAACACCACGAAAATCTACGAAGTGAATGAATTCCACATGCCATCTAAGGCGTGGGCGCGAATTCAGGGCTTGCGCCTCAGTGGTACGCTCGGAACGGTGCTGTCATTCCTGCGTAGTTCTTACCCGGAAGTTACTTTCCGCAAAAACTCCGATCTGGATGATGACGGTATCTGTATCGCGCTGGCAAACAATCGTCGCCATTTCGCTCAGGCTACCCCTGTGCTGTTCCGTCAGTTGCCGGTTCAGCGTAGCGGGCTAGACCTGTCTATTCCGTGCCTGTCGCGCTCTGCTGGCGTTATCGTCCGTGCGCCGCTGGCTGCTGCAAAATCCTCAAAGGTGATTTAACTCATGGCTGAGAAAGATAAAGTTTTTCTGACTAACACTACTCAGGCACCGATTCATATCGGTGCAAAAAACAGTGAAGGCACCGTTATTACTATCTCAATCGCTCCGTTGGAGGCGGTAGAGGTGGACAGTGCGACACTGGCCATCGGCGGCGTTAAGCAGTTTCTGGACGAAGGCTGGTTAAAAGAGGTTTCAGCCGCTGAAGCCAAAAAGCTCAATAAAGAGCATGACGGCGTAGTTGATTCTGACGACGAGTAAGGGCATAGCATGACGGTAAATGACTGGCTCGCCATTTTGCTACCGGGGGTGACACTTGATGAGGGCGCTATTAGCGCCCTTTCTTCTCAATGCGAGCGGCTTTACAACCTGCAGGCCGCTGCGGAGTACGGTTACGACATTGAGCGCCTGAAAGCGCTGTATGTTGCTGCCAATCTCGCCCCAATAGCAGTAGAAGGCATAAGCGCAAGTGTTCGCGGTGTTGCAAGTCGCCGGGAAGGGAAAGTAGCGGTGACATTCACAGAAGCCGCGCAAAAGTCTGGCTGGCAGGGTACGCAGTGGGGGCAGGAGTTTTTAGACGCAGTGGGGGATTTGACAGGCGGTTGCATCCTTATTGGTCACGCTTCATGAAGGGCGGCGCAAAGTTCGAAACAAAGGGATTTGACCGCGTAATCCGTCAGCGTGTGAAGGCGCTGGCGGGGATTTCAATTACCGTGGGGATCCATCGCGGTAAGATGAATGATGGTCTGGACGTTGCGACCTATGCTGCATGGAATAACTTCGGTACAAAAAACGCCATGGGATGGGAGCTAATCCCGGCGCGACCCTTCATGAAGTATTCATCTGATTATATTGCTGAATGGATGAAGTCCAGCCAATACAAAGAATTAATGAGCGATATCATTGCTGGGAGGATTACTCAGCAGCAGGCAATATTAATTATTGGTTCTAAGGCAGTGCAAATAACCAGAGCGACCATTAAAGAGAAAAATTTGTACAAACCAAACACGCCGGAAACGATAGCCAGGAAAAAAGGGAAATCCACACCATTGGTTGAGCACGGCGTTATGGGACAAACTGTAACTTATAAGGCGAATGTCAGATGAGAAGACTAGTTAATTTTTGGCGTCCGTTACCCATTGAGATAGTTGGCGGTATGCCACGCGAGGGATATTCAGAGCAACAATCCGCTTTCCTCAGTATGCAGCCGGTTGATGGTGGCGGTTCCTTTCGGGCTTACCTAACCGGGCGTAAACCACAAGATTACATGGAGGCCATTGGCGAAACGGATTTAGAGGTTACAGAAGAGGGTGAACATAACGGCGCTATAGTGCTGTGTGCGGGTAAATATTACGAAGTGGTACAGCGTCAGCCGTGGCAAAACGGTGTTATTAACCACTATGAATATTTGCTATTTGGCTTGAAAGAACGGGACGCGCTCGCGCTGGTGGGATAATGGCTATTTATACGGTCAAATTAATGACCGTTGACGGGGAATTATCATATTCTGATTATCGCGCAGAAAAGGCGACATTCACCGATAACGGTAACAGCAAAGATATTTTATTCATCCCATATAATTTTCGGGATCCGTCAGTAGTCAGTTCTGTTGTGCTGGATAATGGCAACGGAACCACTATCAATATTCCGGCTGATTTCCGTCTGGATGTTGGCGATGTTGTCAAATTCCCGGCAGGCACACTCAAAGAGACCGATACGCAGGCCCGACCAACAGTCCTGAGCGGTGCTCCCTACGTCGCAATGGTACGCGCAAGACAGGCAATGATTGAGCTAGTGGGGGACAGACCCATTTACGCACAACAGAAGATTCCAGAGTCAAAGGATCCGTTTACTGCCGTTCATCTTCTCACGTCATCGAGAGAGCCACAGGCATTCGCAAAGTCATGGGATGGAGATTACCGCGTTTATCACTACAACTGTGAAGCGAAAATTATCGTCATCCGGTCATCAGATGACGCTCAGGCATTTCTGGAAAACTTTTTGAATCAGGTCGATTCGACTGAAGGTGATTTCTGGCAGTTCGAAAATAACTGCTGTATTGACCGCTCGGGCGATTTCGAGAATAGCTCCCCTCTAATTGATAACCTCGTTTACCAGCAGATGGCACAGGTAACGCTGTCTTTGACATTTGTGTACCAGCATTACAAACGAGAGAGTTGGATTGAAAGCGCGACGGTCACACCGTGCGATAAAGTCACTCTCGCTATCAGGGGCTATTAAATGGCGAATTTAAGTCGGCTTTTTAGTGTAAAAATTGGGCGTCAAACTACCGCCGCTCAATATGGCGTGTTTGGTGTCGGGTTAATCCTCGCGCCGGGCGCGGCATTTTTCGGGAAAACATTCACAGATTACGAATCCGCTGTCGTCGCGGATTTTGCCGATCTCTACCGGGTCTATACCAGCGCTGATGATGCCATTTCAGACGGCGTATCCGGCGATAATCTTCTGGCGGTTCAGGCGTATTTCTCTCAAAGTCCGTCACCGGATACGCTGGTTGTCGGCGATTTCTCAGCCGCTTACAGCAAAACTATGATTGCCCTGACGGGGGTTCCGGTTTCCGGCGCACCTACAACCACAAAAGCCACCATCGGATATGTGAAAGGTACGGAATATCGCTACGCCAGCTATAACGGCACTACTTGGGCCGGGAGCACTGGCGCAGCGGCTGATATCGTTGCTGATGCAACGACTACAGGTCAGTTTCTGGTTGATGGTCGCATTGTCTATCTGGAAGGGGCCGAAGTTGTTCACGCTGAATCTACAGCGCTGGCTGCTGGCGTTAGTGCTGCGATTGCAGCTATCAAAAACCAGTACAACAAGTTTTTTATGTGCATGACGCCGTCGCGGAATCTGTCGATTCAGAAAGCTATTGCTGATTGGGTCGAATCGCAGATTGATAAAATGGCGGTGTTTATCGACGACTACACGTCATCTTCCTGGGCGACTGACAGCATTACGAAATACCTTTTCGATAAGAATATGGCTGGTTCGTTTGCCATTTCGACGAAGCTGGAAAAGAACTTCCTTGACGCTGCTATCGCCGGGCGTTGTCTTGTCATGCAACCGGGCTCAGAAACGTGGGCGCTCAAAACACTTAACGCCGTTCAAAGTGATGGATTCACCGAAACCGATTACCAGAAAATTAAGGCGCTAAACGGCAATACCTTTGAAGATTATGGTTCCGGCATCACGGTAACTTACCCCGGTACATGCGGCGACGGAGAAGCAATTGAAGTTGTTCGTTTCTGCTACTGGCAGGCCGACCGTATGCAAAAAGACCTTGCCACGCTGCATATCAACCGCAACAAAGTGGGTCATGACATGCCGGGCTATGAACTGGTCTGTAACCAGATGGAAAGCTCGCTGAAGGCGGGCCAGACTGCTGGCGGCATTATGGAGAACTTTACGGATGATAACGGAGATTATGTCCGTGGATTTACCGTAGTGCGTCCAACGATGTCAGAAATCAACGCCGTACAGCGTATTAAAGGCGATGTGACTATCAAATTCTCTTTCTACCTCCGCTACGCCATTAAGCACGTTGATGCTGTTGGTACTGCGATGACTTACGGGATTTAACTATGCATTTAGGCGTAATGTCCTCTAAAGACTGGCTGATTACCGTAGGCGTTGTGCCGGTAATCGGTCTGGCTAAAGACAGCAATATCACGCTGGAAATGACGGATGACCAGATTACCGTCTCTTCCGGTATCGGCGGCGACTGGTCTTTTATCGATAATCCGACTGAAGAAGGGTCTTTGACCTTCGTCACACAGCGAAACTCTCCGGTTAACACGGCTCTTTTTCTGATGCAGAAAACGAAGTCTGTAGTACCCGTCACGCTAACCAATACGCGTAATCTGTCAGTACACCGCATGGGTTACGCGATGTTTGCCCGTCAGCCTACTGATGGCGCAAATAACGGCGCTGGTGCTCAGACACTGGAATGGAAACTCGTTACTGGCGAGGTGGATTCGGTCATTAATGGAGTGAATATTACCTGATGGACGACTCAATCAAACACGTTGAAATCAACGGGCGTAAATTCTGTGTAGTCCGAATGAGCGCTTTTGATGCCATTCACTTTAATTTGCGCGTGGCGGAGATTCTCGCCAAACACGGTATCAGCCAGGTAGAAAGCATTCTTTCTATGTCGTCGAAGATTTTCGGTGTGCTTAACCGGGAAGACCACGACGAATTGTTGTTTACCTTACTGGCAAAATCCCGCGCTCAACTGGTTGATAATGGCGAGTTTCTGGATAGCTGGGACGCAGTGAATACCAATTTCACCGCTACCAACATTGCCGATGTTTATCTGGTGGCGCTGGAGTGCCTGAAGCTCTCCATTCTTCCGGTTACAGCTGGGTTAAAAAAAAATATTGGTCTGGACACAGCGGGAACGATGCAGGGAGCCATGCGGCAACTGTTCAGCGCCTTGCTGAAAACCTTGACCGAACCGTCCGCACCGAACTTGTCATCTGGCGAGTGATAGAAAGCGGCCTGATTAGCTTCAGCGATGTAGTGTCAGGCCGCGCCTCCTTTGATTCCATTATGAGAGCCTCCGCCGTTATCCAATTTGATAACGCGGTTCAGCACGCGCTTAGTAAGGTGAAAAAATGACAGACCAGTCAGCCGATCTCGTAACGAAAATTGACGTTATTCCAGACCTTGACGGGCTCAACAGCTTTGATGCTGCGATTGATAAGGCTATAGCAAAGGTTAATCAGCTTGACGCCGCTATCAAGCGCGTCAACAACCTGAAGCCTGCAAGCCCATACGCGCCCAGCAGTGCATCAACAGCGCCGACAGCCGCCGCTACAGCAGCAATAGCCACAGTAGCCGCTACAGGCTCGAATTTGATTGCTCGTACACCTCTGGCGGAGACTGTGCGCCGAGAGTCTCAGAAGGTCGCACGTGCAGCCGTTCAGGGCATGGGTAACGGTATTGGCCTTCCTCTTCTGGGCGGAGGCGGTTCTGGAGGCGGAGGTCTGCTATTGCCGCCGCCCCGTGCTGGTGGTTTTAACCCGTTCGACGCGTCCAATTTTTCCGGCGAGCCGCTAAATACCAGGAAGAAACCTGTTGCTGATGCCGTACAGAGCGGGATACGTAACCCGTTTGGTGTTGATACAATGCTGGCAGGTGCCGGGCTTACTGTTGGCATTATGGCAGCGGGTAATGCACTGGCTGACAGCCTTGATTCAATCCAGCGGCAGCAGGCGCAGATTGCGAGGTTGACGCAGACAACCGGCGACGCAAGAGAGGCGTTCTTTGCACTTAATCAGGCCGCGAGTGATGTTCGAAGCGACAGTGGGGCGTTTATCTCAACCTATACCAATATGGCAACCGCCACGCAGAAGCTTGGAAAGTCTCAGGAGGAAACAATCCGGGCAACGCAGGGGCTGGTAGGCGCATTGCAGCTAGGTGGAGGCAGTGCTGAAGCGGTAAATGCAGCGCTTTACCAGATGGGCCAGGCATTTTCTTCTGACCGGTTCGGCGGGGAAGAGTTTAGATCCTTCATGGAGGCCATCGGTACAATGGCCCCGGAAGTGGCAAAGGCTTTCGGCACGGATGTAAAAGGGCTACGGGCAATGTCAGAGTCCGGGAAGCTGACGGCGGAAACCATGATTAAAGCTTTTGAGAAAATGGCGGCGAGTAATGCCGACCTGCTTAAAAAACAGGGCTGGACGTGGGGCCAGACAATGACCGTCATGAAAAATGACTGGCAGGCATTTTTAGCGCAGGCAACCATCGGCGGAGAATGGCGAAAATTCACTGATTGGGCCGCAAATACACTTATTCCTTTAGCCAGAAGCGCAGAAAAAGAGGTTGCCGCGTTCTGGTCAACGCTGGCAGATGAAAGCAAGTCAGCGATTCTGATAGGTATTCTGGGTGCTGTTGGGGCGGCTTTTACCGCGTTAGCTATTCCGGTCATGGCTGCTATATGGCCTTTTCTGGCAATTGGCGCTGCTGTATGGGTTGTTTATGAAGCGTTTGTAGAATGGAAAGCATGGTTAGATGGCAAGGGAGGCACCATTTTTGATAGTGTTTTTGGCAGTTTTGACGAATTTGAGCGGCGTTACCCAAATCTTATAGCAGCCCTCAGAACGATTATTGATTTGGCTGGAAAAGCTGCTTCGGGTATAGACAACGCAACTAAGCAAAATGGCAGCAACGGGATTATATCCGATGCTATTGAAAATCCGTGGATGACGGCTTTTAAGGGGCTTTATAACCTTACGCCGCTGCCGAATACATTCAGGTCATTGGGTGGGTTAAGTGATATGTTTGACCTCAATCCCTTACCGGGCATAGAAAGCGCTCTTGGTATCCTTCCGTCAACGGCTACAGGTACACCAAACATTAGCAATAGTGGAAATAAAACAACTACCATTATTGTTAATAGTCCAAAAGAGGCTGCTGATACGGTAAATAATATTGATGAGCCGGGTACTCTATCTGGTGATATTGGTGGTAATATCGCTGAGTCAACAGGGGCAAGATAAGGATAAGGTAATGCCAAAGAATGAGTTTAAGGATTTTGCAACCTTCGAAACTCTCATAACACCAAAAATAATCACTGTTGTTTACTGGTTAGTTACAGTGCTTCTCATCCTCGGCAGCATTTTAAGCTGGTTACGTCAAAGCGAAGGTATGAGTATCAGTTTTGCTGTATCTCTAGTGGCTACGAGGGTGATTTTTGAATTAATCATGGTTTCATTCAAAAACAACGAGTATCTACGCCGAATTTGTGAAGCGGCAGAGGCAAAAAAGAGCGATTAACCGCCAGCGGTAACAGCATGTAACCCACACAGCTAAGATGTGAAAATCCCCTCTACGAAGGGGATTTTTTTTGGGGTTTTTATGGCTGAAGGTATGGACGCGGCGATTAGTGCGCCACGCGATAAACGGGCTGTTATGGTGTTTGAATCAGGGGTGACGGTGTCACTAAGGCTGAAAACACGCGAGGAAGTTTCGGCAAAACGAACCATTGCTCAGGGGAAGATTGAGACGGGTTATAAAATATCGGACGGTGAAGTAGACGATCCAAAGGTTGCCAGTTTTGAGGGAATCATCACCGGCACTGATTTACCTTTTGCGCCTCTGCATATGATTTCAGCCATGAATCAGGCTCAGGCCATTCAGGCGGCATACGATACGAAGGAATTTGTATCGGTCTATACATCGTTCATGGCAATGCCTCAATGCCGTATCACATCGCTTTCAATTGAAGCTGTTCCTAAGAAAAACAGCTATACCGTCAAGCTCACTGCTCAGAAAGTTGACACGGTGACATTTCAGCGCTCACGCACAAAATCAGCGCAAGCAAAAACTTCTAAGCCGGCAGGGAAGGGGAAAACCTCCGCAGGTAAAAAGAGCGCCACCACGGTAGACGCGAGCAAAGAGCCGCAAAAAGTCTATGCGCTCGAAAAAATGCGCCGTGTATTTGGAGGGGCATAAATGGAGCCTTCTTACTACGAGATTGGTGTTATCGCATCTATCCCAGACCAGGAATTCACATCATCACTAAACGGCGTGGTTTTGAATATGCGCCTGTTCTTCGCAACAACCACAGAGCTGTGGTGGCTTGAAATATCCAACGCAGACAGGACAGTTACACTGTCACAAATTTGCTTGCGTCCGGGAGTCTGGCACGGCCTTAGTGGAAAATTGCCGGGCTATGCTGGCGCAGGAGCGATTGGTGTTGCTCGTCTTAGACCAAATGAAAAATTTGGAGACGTTAACGCTTTTGATGGGGGCTTTGGCCTTTTCTTTTACGACGAACTGGAGAGTGATTAAGTGGGGAAACTCTGGAAGCGATTTATTGAATCACTTTCGCCTAAAAAGCTGGGGGTGCTACTGGCTTTGGTGGTGGGGTTCACGCTGGGAGCGATTAAGTTTTGGGACTGGTTTAAATACAGGGTGGGAATTATTACGGCGGCTCTTGCGGTGCTTTCTCTTAATGAATGGGCAGTAATTATCGGCATTTTATGCACTGTGGTGACTTGCCTCGTTAATTGGTATTACGAGCGCAAAAAATACCTAATCGCTTTAAGTGGGGGTGTACGTGGGAAATAAGAGCAAATTAAGTGCCGTTATGCTGGGTTTAATTGCTGCCGGGGCAAGCGCTCCGGTATTGATGGCGCAGTTTCAGCACGAAAAAGAAGGAACCAGCCTGACAGCTTACCAGGACAAAAGCCGGGGCATATGGACTATTTGCGGCGGTGTGACTTACGTTGATGGTAAGCCGGTAATCAAGGGCATGAAATTGACGCGAGCACAGTGCGATAAAATTGATAAAGCCGAACAAGCTAAGGCGCTGGCATGGGTGGATAGAAATGTCCACGTGCAATTAACGGAGCCGCAAAAAGTTGGAATTGCTTCATTTTGTCCGTGGAATATTGGCCCCGGTAAATGTTTTCCATCTGGTTTTTATCGTGACCTGAATTCGGGAAACTTTAAAGGAGCTTGTGCGCAAATTAAGCGTTGGGTCTGGGATGCCGGGCGTGATTGTCGCATCCGGGAGAATAATTGCTATGGTCAGGTTATCCGCAGAGACCAGGAATCAGAGCTAACTTGCTGGGGCATGGACAAATGAAAACAAAATATGCCGTATTAATTGGCCTGATTGTAGCGTCGTCATTAGGTGGCGCTGGTTATGTCATCCATGAATCAGCTTTTGAGGCCGGGAAAAAGGATAACGATAAAGAATGGAAACTGAGGTGGTCAGAGCGCGACAAGGCCGATAAAGACGCGCAGTTGACACAAGAGCAAGCGCAGCGTGAAGAAGAACTCCGGCGTAAGAAGAAAACAGAGGAAATTGTAAATGATGCAGAACGGGAAAAACAAAAGGCACTGGCTGATGCTGCTGACGCTGATAATGCTGCTGACCAGTTGCGCGGGCAACTCGCCAAAATCAGGCGTGAACTCGCAACCAGTGAAACAGGCAGGATTTCCGCAGATGCCGCCAGAAGGCAGACAGCCGCCGAAACCGCAAGTTTGCTTGCCGACCTGTACGAAGAATCAGACCGCCGCGCGGGAGAAATCGCTAAGTATGCTGATGCAGCAGCAAGCGCCGGGAGCGTCTGCGAACGCACATACGACGCGGTAACGCGATCTGTTGAGTGATCGAAACGGATCAATTAATGCCCGTATGTGATTGATAATTTGGATGGTTGAATGAAAAGGGCGGGGATGTGATGTAGATTGCTTGTTTGTAGTTGATTTTTAAACTGACTACGGATACGCTTTAAGGCACGGAGAACAAGGGTTTTCTGAGATTAACGCGCATAACAAGCGGTTTACTCGTTTTGGTCTGCAATTTAACATAATATACATTATGCGCACCAATATAGAAGTAGCAAGATTATGCGGTTTTGATCAGAACTCAGTTAACCATCCCGGGATTCTGCTCATGGCCCATTCAGCGCGGTTTTTTACTTTGGATGAAGTTAACCCATGTTGTCGACCGGCACCTGACAACGCAGATGCCCGCGCAGCGCCTGGGTATCTCCGCTCGTCAGTGCCGGCGTCTTCTGTCGCGTTACCGTGAATCTGGCCCGCTTTGTATGGCTAACCGCCGTTGAGGAACCCTGAGCAATAACCAGCTGCCGACGCTTCAGGATCGCCTGGTAAAGGAGCTCCGTCTCATGGGAATTTCTTCTGTGGATGCAGCCAATGATTTTGCTGATGAGTTTATGGCTGATTACAACCGGCGCTTTGCGAAAGCGCCCCGGCATGACTTTGATGTTCACCGGCTACTTGAAACTGACGATGACTTGGCAGCGTTTTTCACATGGAGGGAACAGCGCCGTGTTTCAAAATCCCTGACGGTGCAGTATGACAAAGTGCTTTATCTGATTGAAGATAATGAGTTAAGCCGCAGGGCTATCGGGAAATATATCGAGGTCTGGCACTACCCGGATGGTCATAAAGAACTCCGCCTTAATGACGCTGTTCTTCCCTACTCCACCTATGATCGACTCTAGGAAATCGACCAGGGGGCTATTGTGGACAACAAACGACTCGGACGCACACTTGAATTTATCAAACTGGTTCAGGATAAACGCGATAATAACCGTTCGCAGGCACTCCCTGCCGGAGATGGCCCTTCCCGGCGGCGCAGAAAACCGACTGAGAAGAAATCCCAGCGCTCACTGAATGGTGACGACATGCTGGAAGCGATGAAGACACTTCAATCACGTTCTAAGGAAATTTTCGGTACAAGGTAATTTCCTGAATATGATGACAGAAATTAGCCACACTTTTTATAGAACTGTAATGCCAGGGGAATGTCTGCTTTGAGCGAAGCGAATGTTGCCTTTAGGGAAATATTTATTATGCGTGGCCTGGCGACGATATATGCAGCTGCCAGTGCATATTTTACTTAAATCCGAATCCTCGCTCCTCCAGAGTTGTGCGAAGATTCTGACGTCCGTCCATATAAGCCATGCTGGTTGCTGAACTTTGCACAGCCTGTTTCCAGGTTTTGTCTTTCATTCCCAGCCCTTCACGAAATGTATGAAACGCTTCTTCATAGCTTTTAACATGCGCGTCAAAGTCAGATGAGTTATAGCGATTAAGATGGGCAACTACATTCTGCGGCAGGCGCGGACGGATACTTGCGTTGCTTTTCGGATCTGGCCATCCGACAACCAGCCCGCATACCACGTAACTGTGTGAAGGGAGTTGAATAAGCTCGGCCAGCTCTTTTGCCTTATTTCGGGTGGCGCCAATATAGACAGTTCCAAGGCCGATCGATTCTGCCGCAACTGTGGCGTTCTGCGAAGCAAGCGAGGCATCTACGGTCGCCATAATGAACGAGTCAATATATTCATGTACACCCGGATTAAGTCCATCCGCCACGGTCATATCATGATTCCGCGACAGATCGGCAACCCATAACAATATTGCCGGTGCTTCGTCAATATAGCCATTAGCCAGGCCACTATCTCCAGCAGAGAGTTTTCTGACCTCAGCCTTAAGCTCAGGGTCGGTAACAGCTACCACGCTCCACTGCTGAAGGTTTGAGGAGTTCCGGCAGAGGTTGCTGCGAGAAATGTCTTACCGAACGGTGCTTAAGTAACCCTTCAATCTGAGTGTTCCAGATAATATCTTGCGGGCGAGCTTTCTCCCCATAGCGTGCTGTTATCAGCTGTTCTTTTTCTTCATTGCCCGTCATAGATTGTCTCCTGTTATATTGGAATGACCATTCAATAATTGGTTAAATAAAAAGGCCAACCGGCCTTTTTACTGAATACTGTTTATAATCGCCGAAATTGCCAGCTGCTGATATTCAGTCTCATGCACAATCCTGCCAAATACCCGGAAACCAAAATAGGCACACATAAATGCCTTTGCCATCGCCTCTGGCTGGTAGTTTGCTTCAAACTCGCCGGAAGCAATACCGGCTGCGAAAAGCGCGACAAATAAGGCTTCGAGCTCTTTGATATAGCCGCGGCTTAAATCCTCAACGGTTTTATCTTTCGCCGCTCTCTCAAGCGGAGAAAATATGGCCATGCAGCCATTACGCTCAATTTCGCTGAAATCAAGCTCAATCCCTTTTTCAAGCAGGACACGCAGCCGATCTTTAACCGCTCCAGGCTTGCTGAAAACCTCCTGATGAAACTCAATGCTGGAGCGGTGATACCGACGCAGGGCTTCATGGTAGAGGTTTTCTTGCTTCCAAAGAGCGGCGACTACCCGACGTGGTGGTTATTGTTTTCAGCTCAATGGCGGCTTCCACACACTTCTTACTCACCTTGGTTACCGCGTGAGCATCCACCCTGCAAACGTCCACGGAGCCGAAGGACCGGAACACATAAAACTGGAAAACCATGCGGCAATCATTGCTGAAGGGTTGTCGAGTGAAAGTAATCCCAACGGGAGATGGTGGGTCGATGTCGGCCTTGGTGATGCGCTTCATGAACAAATGCCGCTTATGAATACTGTCGTTAAACAGGACGCGATGCAGTTTGGCATGGAAGCGGTGGACCAGAACGGAGTTGGAGACTGGCATCTCATTACTGATCCATCGTGCTGGATCGCAGGTGTAAGTATGGCTGAGCAACCTGCTTCTTTGCGTAATTTCGTAGACCGGCATCATTTTAATATGTACTCGCCAGAATCCGGATATGCAAAAGTGGTTACTGCACAACTTCGGAAGCCATATGGCAAAACGATTCTGCGAGGCTGTGTTCTGACAAAAACCAATGGTGAGTTCGTAACGACTCACACCTCAACATCTTTACCAGAGTGGCTGGAAGTGCTTGGAGATGAATTCGGTCTGACTTTCGAAAACGTTCCAGAGTCATCACTTAAAAAACTTTGGGTTAAAGTACAGAAGATCCATGATGAATGGCTCCACGCGCGTGAAAGCGCGTAACGCAGCAAGTTATTGACGCCCGGCACGATATACACGGCTATGTAATCGGCCGGAGCGGTATCGCTGATCTTAACGCCAAATGCACACTTTAAGAAATTTGCAAGCTATTCATATAAGGTATATATGAATTTTATTCAATAGGTAAATTGTGCTGTTTTAAGAAAGATAGCTTATCCCAATAGCCTCTTTGAAATATAATTTTATTATTTACTATTTGAAAAAAACCGCAACCCCTCAAACCTAATGGGGCACGCCACTCTAAAATTGCCCATTGTCCATCTTCGAAAATGTTTTCAACGATACAAACCATTTCTGGAAAAGAAAAATCTTGTTCAAACATTTTCTTTATAGCCTCTTTCCCAATAACTGGCTCATTGGCTACCTGATGGTTTATTGCATTATCATCATATAATTCTGAAATAGTTTCTACATCTGCATTATTAAATGCGTCAACCCATTGGCAAAGTATTTCTTTTGGCGTCATATAAATTACCTCCAGACCTGTAAATAATCCTTTTCCATAGCATAACATCAAAATCCTATCAAGCTCAAAATTTATTGGCACGCTCGATGCCATGTTCCTCGACTACGAAGCGGCCAAAGATTATGCGACCCGCTTCAGGCTGGTCACGGCGGCGAATATCCCTTCTTTCGGAGCGCCAGAATGATGTTGGTCTGGCCGGATTTTCACATGGCGGGAACCACGTTGTGTCTCAAAATCTCTGATGTTACATTGCACAAGATAAAAATATATCATCATGAACAATAAAACTGTCTGCTTACATAAACAGTAATACAAGGGGGGTTATGAGCCATATTGAACGGGAAACGTCTTGCTCGAGGCCGCGATTAAATGCCAACCTGGATGCTGATTTATATGGGTATAGATGGGCTCGCGATAATGTCGGGCAATCAGGTGCGACAATCTATCGATTGTATGGGAAGCCCGATGCGCCAGAGTTGTTTCTGAAACATGGCAAAGGTAGCGTTGCCAATGATGTTACAGATGAGATGGTCAGACTAAACTGGCTGACGGCATTTATGCCTCTTCCGACCATCAAGCATTTTATCCGTACTCCTGATGATGCATGGTTACTCACCACTGCGATCCCCGGGAAAACAGCATTCCAGGTATTAGAAGAATATCCTGATTCAGGTGAAAATATTGTTGATGCGCTGGCAGCGTTCCTGCGCCGGTTGCATTCGATTCCTGTTTGTAATTGTCCTTTTAACAGCGATCGCGTATTTCGTCTCGCTCAGGCGCAATCACGAATGAATAACGGTTTGGTTGATGCGAGTGATTTTGATGACGAGCGTAATGGCTGGCCTGTTGAACAAGTCTGGAAAGAAATGCATAAGCTTTTGCCATTCTCACCGGATTCAGTCGTCACTCATGGTGATTTCTCACTTGATAACCTTATTTTTGACGAGGGGAAATTAATAGGTTGTATTGATGTTGGACGAGTCGGAATCGCAGACCGTTACCAGGATCTTGCCATCCTATGGAACTGCCTCGGTGAATTTTCACCTTCATTACAGAAACGGTTTTTTTATAAATATGGCATTGATAATCCTGATATGAATAAATTGCAGTTTCATTTGATGCTCGATGAGTTTTTCTGATAGCTAGTCTTTGGTTTCCCTGTCAACAACAACACCAAAATGAGAAACGGCGATGGCCCGAATCGTATAGAGACGCAAACCTGAATATTCCGGACACCGCGCTTCAGGACATCTCCCTGGACGCCGATATCTGGCAGTATCCGGACGGTACTATCGAACGCCGGGCCAACGGTACTACCCTGCCCTTTATGACTGACGACCGGCTATCTCACCCACGCACTTCTCCCTGAAATTTAGCATCGTCGCGGTTAATGTCGAAAATTTGCCACCTGACGTGGTTGGCATCGAGGGTGAAAACTGCCGTTGCGAGGGTGTTCTCCTCATCCGGATCGTCGGCAGCCAGCCGGTAAATTGGCAGTTCGGCGTCATGGGTATCTGAGAGAATGGTTTTTGCCGCCGCGGCGTCAAACGGAGGTTGCGTTTCCCGCCACTGCACGAGGCGTAACTGCCGCGACGCTGAACTGTCGGTAACGATCTGCTCAACGCCAGCCAGTGCCGCATGCACCAGATGGTTGGCATGCCCGGTTACCGTCGTCAGGGGTAGAACGGAACAGCCTTGACCGGTGGCCTCAACGCTGAACAGCCGCGCATCGCCCAGCTGCCCGAGCGTATGGTGAAACGCCCCGGATCGCGGCTGGCCGGTAAGTATAGTGATGGCCTCGTCGAGGGTGTTCGCATTCAGCGAGGCGCGAGCCAGGATCTGACGCGGTAATCCCTGCGGACGATGCACTGCACGGATGTTATTCACCGTGTTAACGATACCTTTTTCATTCACCGCAAAGGTGTGGCCGCAAATCGACCCCGGATAGGCAAAACTCGTAAAGCTCAGTCCGCGACTCGGGGTAATGGTAGCCAGCAAGCATTCATCCCGTAACTGAGGAAAACCGTCTTCATTGTGCGCGATAATCCGCTCGCCTGCGGCGTTTACCCCGGCCACCGTCGTACAGCCATCCGACGTTGAGCGCACCAGATCGCCACGGCAGTTCCAGGCAAAGACCTGATCAACAGTAGCCTCCAGCCCCTGCGCCAACCCCTCCAGCTCCTGCCAGATGAGCGGATAATGCCGCTGCACCTCGGTGCGCATTAACCGGGTCTCAGGGGATGCCTGCAGGGTCATCACCGTTTGCCACAATGACGTGAGCATCAGTTTCTGATGCCATGCTTCACGGCCAAGCTCGCCAAGGCGCAGGCCAATCTCAAACGGGGAACCACTGATGTCGATTTTCTTCATGTGATGGATTCACTTATGTTCAGGAAACGTGCTGTAAAAATTCTTTCAGGCGCGGATTGCTACTGGCATTCAGCAGGATATCAGGTGGGCCATCTTCAGCAATGGTTCCACCATCGATAAAAATCAATCGAGAGGCCACATCGCGTGCAAAGCCAATCTCGTGCGTCACTATAATCATGGTCATCCCTTCATCCGCCAGTGAACGCATCACTTTTAATACTTCATGGCGCAACTCCGGATCGAGCGCAGAGGTTGGCTCATCAAACAGCATCATTTTCGGTTTCACCGCCAGCGCGCGGGCGATAGCCACGCGCTGCTGCTGGCCGCCTGAAAGCTCCGACGGATAGTGCTCGGCCCGTTCGCCCAGGCCGACACGTTCCAGCAGCGCCAGCGCCTGTTCGCGGGCTGCCGCTTGACTCATTTTGCGTACGCGGATAGGCCCAAACATCACATTTTCCAGCGCCGTCAGATGCGGAAACAGATGAAACTGCTGGAATACCATCCCCGCTTCGCGGCGGATTTCGCACTCGTTGACGTGAGGATCGGTCAGGTGCATTCCGGCAACCAGCAAAGTGCCGGAGGAGATCTCTTCCAGCTTGTTGATACAACGCAGCAGCGTCGATTTACCTGAACCTGAAGGACCGATAATCACGACCACTTCACCGGCATCAATTTTCAGATTGATATCGTGCAGCACCTGGGTGGTGCCGAAATGTTTAGCGACCGCGCTAAATTCAACCATGCTCATAAAATATGGATCCTTTTCTCCAGTTGCTTCAGCAGAAAGCTCAGGCACAGGGTGACGGCAAGATAAATCAGGGCTACCGCTGTCCAGACCTCAAGGGCACGGAAGTTCCCGGCGATGATCTCCTGCCCCTGGCGCGTTAATTCCGCGACGCCGATAACAATGAACAGCGAGGTGTCTTTAATGCTGATAATCCACTGGTTGCCCAACGCCGGGATCATGCGGCGCAGGGCCAGCGGCATAATCACATGCCATAGCGTTGCGCGCTGCGATAATCCCATCGCCAGACTGGCTTCTTTAAATCCTCTATTAATGGACAAAATTGCGCCGCGCGTAATTTCCGCAATATACGCGCCGGAGTTAATAATAATGGTGACCATCGCGGCCGTGATAGGGTCGATACGAACAGGCAGAATCATTGGCAAGGCAAAATAGATAAACATCACCTGTACCATAATTGGCGTACCGCGAATCAGCTCGACAAAAATTAATGATAACGTTTTCGCGATACCCCCTCCCAGTGCACGACTGACTCCTGCCAGCAGACCGATGATAAAGCCGCCCGCCAAACCGACCATAGAGATCAATATTGTCAGCTGCAGCCCCTGTAATAATAACGGCAGCGATTCCCATATATATTTCGTTTCGAAATTCATAATGCGGTCTATTACTCTCGGTTCTGGCCGGGGTTACCCGGCACGGCGGGGATTATTTAGGTTGCTTGTTAAACCATTTGAAATAAATCTTGTCGTAGGTGCCATCCGCGCGTAATGCCTTTAACGCGGCATCGACCTTCGGCGTCAGGCTACTGTTTTTCTGCAGGGCAAAACCGTATTTCTGCGGCAGAATGCTGTCCGTTTCCCCGGTCGATTTTACCTTACCGCCACCTGCGGTTTTCACGTAGTAGAGCACGTTCGGGGAGTCGTGAACGACCGCGTCCAGATTGCCTGCCTGCAGGTCGAGATAGGCGTTATCAATATTGGGGAATTCGACATAGTTGGCTTTATATTTGGATTTCATAAAACTGGCCGCGGCGGTGCCCTGCTTCAGCCCCACTTTTTTACCGGCCAGTTCGCTGAATTTGGTGATGGAATTATCACCACTTTTCACCGCCATTAAGAGATCCGCATCGTAAATCCCTGGTGTCGGGTACTGGCGTCTGCGCGCCGTTCATAATCATTGAAAGAAAGCTGTAATAACCGTTGATGCCAATCAGATCGACAACGCCCTTTTCCCCCCAGAGATCGATTGCCTGTTGCCAGATATCATCGCTGACTTTTTTATGCTGATGCAGCTGCTGGCAAAAATGGTAAACCACCCATTCATCAGCCGCCAGCGTCTCTGGTTGACGCCGTTCATTGATTGCCTGCACCGCCTGCGCCGGGATCCCTTTTTCCCTGGCTATTGGCGCATGAATGGCCCATTCAACCGGCTGCGACCAGTGACGCGCGGTCAGCAGGATGGCCAGTTCCGACAACCGCTGCCCCAGCGCGCTACGGTAGCGCAGATACTCCCCCATTCGCTGCGCATGGGCCATCAGTTCCGGGCTGCGCAACAACGGTTCAAACGGCGGCAGCAGCGCGCCGCGCGGCCCGTTGATAATCTCCTCCGCAAGCTGGCGTTGTTCATCGCTCCACTGCTGTTCTGACAGCGCAGGTAAACGGTTCATGGCTGACGTCTCATCAGTTTATGCGTCTCTTCGCTGATGACCTTGTGCAGTGTATCCACCACGAAATCGAGTTCTGACCGGCTGACAATAAACGGCGGCGCAATCAGAATATGATCGCCCCGCTGGCCATCAATGGTTCCGCCCATCGGATAGACCAGCAGCCCGTGCGCCATGCACTGCGCTTTGATAGCCGCATGCAGCTTCAGCAGCGGATCGAATGCCGTTTTGCGCTCTTTATCGCATACCAGCTCCACGCCGGCGAACAAACCGCGACCGCGCGTATCACCGACATACGGTAATCCGCCGAGCACATCATGCAGCGCCTGCTGCAAATACGTGCCCTGCTGCTGCACCTGCTCGAGCAAACGATCTCGCTCGATAACCTGCTGCACGGCCAGCGCAGCCGCTGCGGCTGTCGGGTGGCAGATGTAGGTGTGACCATGCTGGAACATTCCGCTACCGGCCTGCAGCGCGGCGACGATTTGCTCACTGGCCAGCACTGCGCCAATGGGCTGATAACCCCCGCCTAAACCTTTTGCGATGGTCACGATGTCAGGGACAACGCCATCCTGTTCAAAGGCGTGCAACGTGCCGGTACGGCCCATGCCGCACATCACCTCATCGGCGATATACAGAATGCCGTATTTATCACACAGCCGACGAACGCCTTGCAGATAACCCGGCGTAGGCGGCATTGCGCCAGTGGTTGCGCCAACCACCGTTTCGGCGATAAAACCGATAATTTTTTCCGGCCCGGCGTCCAGAATTGCCGCTTCGAGTTCGCCAAGTAAGCGCTCGGTATATTGCTGCTGGCTTTCACCCGCCTCACGGTCACGGTACTCATTACAGGCCGACACGCGCACCACATCCATCAGCAGCGGCGCGAACTGGCGGCGGCGCCACTCGTTACCGCCAACGGCCAGCGCACCCAGCGTATTGCCGTGGTAGCTTTGTTTACGGGCAATAAATAGCGTGCGATCCGGCTGCCCGATCTCCACAAAATACTGGCGCGCCAGCTTCAGCGCCGTTTCAACCGCTTCCGATCCGCCGGAGACGAAATAGGCATAGTTCAGCGAACCGGGCGCGGTGCGGACAAGCTGCTCTGCCAGTTGTTCCACCGTATCGCTGGTGAAAAAACTGGTGTGGGCATAGGCCAACCGATCGATCTGCCGGTGCATCGCCGCCAGCACATCCGGATGGGCGTGACCCAGACAAGAAACCGCCGCCCCGCCGCAGGCGTCCAGATAGCGTTGACCACTGGCATCGGTGATGTAAGCGCCCTGGGCACTGACTGCCACTGCCGGGGTGGTACGGAGGCTGCGGTGAATGATTTGACTCATGCTTTTATCCTGCTTAAGAAATCGCTTTCGCGTAAGTTGAAAGCATCTTGCAGGATCCATTTGAATCTCGTCAATTCAATAATGATTCAAATGTATTTAATTTTCTTATGATAAAAGCAAATGAATCATTTATCAGGACTTATCGGGCATCACATACGCCCCGGAGCGTTGCAGATAACGTTCTGCGCTCTCAATTTTATTCACCGCCTCCCTACCGTGGCGGGCAACCAGCATCGCCAGCAAACACTCGGCGACGCCCATACCGGACACTATAGAAGGGAAAAAAGAGGGGCTGCTGAGGGAGAAAAGCAACGTGCAGTCCGCCGTTTGCGCCAGCGGCGAAACCGGAGAGTCGGTGATGGCGATAATCCGTGCCCCGGCCTGCCTGGCAGCATTGAGAACGTCGAGAGATTCGCGGGAATAGGGAGAAAAGCTGGTCAATAGCAGGCAGTCTTCCGCGTTGATCTCACGGGTGAAGACTTCGATATTACTGGCCAGCCCGTCAATCAGCGATACCTGGCGATTGAACAATCGATAGACATAAAACAACGACCAGGCGATAGGAAAGCTGGCGCGGAAGCCGCAAATATAAACCTGCTTCGCTTCATCCAGCAACGTCACCGCTTGCTGCATAGCGTGTTGATTCTCTGCCTGAGTGAATGCCAGATTGGCCTGATGCGCGAGGAACACCTCTTCGTACAGCGCGGGCTGCGTTCCTTTGGCGATCAATTTTTCAGCCTTAGATACATATGTATCATTTCCTAAGCCGAGATCGTCGATAAATGCGCTTTTCAGCTCCCGCCAACCGTTATAGCCCAGACGCTGCGCCAGGCGTAGCAGCGTGGCAGGCTTAACGCCGGCTTCCGCGGCGAAGGCGCGCATTGATTGCACCACCAGTTGGTTGGCATTTTGCAGGGAAAATTCCGCCGCGCGCTGGAGTTCGGGCGACAGCAGGCTGAATTGGCTCACAATATTTTCACGAAGATTCATGGCGTATCGTTATCATCCGTAAGAGTGGCTGCGGCGAAACCGGGCCGCAGAAAGGGATATATATAACCATAATTCGCCGTAATTGCATTATGGCAGAGACGGAGGCTCATCCCTGCGCCACGGAGTATCGCCCCAGGCGAATGATCCGAAGCCTCTTTATTCGGCGCCTGAAACCGCGGGATTTGCAGGAACGACCCTATACCCAACTCTTTGATGGCATTGGCAAAAAACATTGTCGCCGCTATCGCAAAAGAGAAATTATTCGCTTTATTTATAAATTGGCTTGCTAAATAATTAGTCAGGTTTTATTACGCAGTAGAGGAATTAAGATGCGTTTCAGTACCATGCCCGACAGTGAAATTATTTCTGAACTGTGCCGAAGAATTAAAGAAACGCGTATACAGCTGGGCCTGTCACAGATTGAGCTGGCCGAACGCGCTCAGGTCGGCGCGGCAACCATTAAACGCGTTGAATTAGGCGAATCCGTTACCCTCAGTACGCTGATTGGTATTTTGCGCGGTCTCGATCGGCTGCACCAGCTGGAGTCGATTTTATTTGACTCGCACATGCGTACATTTAAGGCGCAGCTCAATGCCGGAACCCCTTCCCGTATCCGTATTCGGAAAAAAACGCATCAGCCAAAAGAGAAATTGCCCGCCGCTGCCCAGACCAACGAGGCTGATGCCACGATTAACGAATGGTACACCTCATCGGCTTCTAACAGCGTGGTGTGGTCTTTTACGCCGTCCGACGGCGAGAAAAAAAGCTAACAGGCTTCAGGTGATTTTAAAGACCAGGAAAGAGAAAACCGCCTGCGGCTCAGACAGGCGGTTTTTAGGGGGCTCAGGATTCACACACCGCGACTTTAATCGCCAGACCGCCCCGGGCGGTTTCACGGTACTTGGCGTTCATATCTTTGCCCGTCTCAAACATCGTTTCGATAACTTTATCCAGTGAGACTTTCGGATCGCTGGTACGGTACATCGCCATACTGGCCGAGTTTATCGCCTTCACTGCCGCAATCGCGTTACGCTCGATGCACGGCACCTGCACCTGGCCGGCCACCGGATCGCAGGTCAGGCCGAGGTTATGCTCCATGCCGATCTCCGCGGCGATGCACACCTTCTCCGGACTGCCACCCAGCAGCTCGGCCAGTCCGGCTGACGCCATCGAGCAGGCCACGCCCACTTCACCCTGACAACCGACCTCTGCCCCGGAAATGGAGGCATTCATCTTGTACAGAATGCCTATTGCGCCCGCCGTCAGGAAATAGCGCATATAGATTTCCGGCGTCACCTCTTTGATAAAACGATCGTAATAGGCCAGTACCGCCGGGACAATGCCGCAGGCGCCGTTGGTCGGCGCGGTTACCACTCGCCCGCCCGACGCGTTCTCTTCCCCCACCGCCATGGCGAACATATTGACCCAATCCATCGCGCTCAGTGGCGTAATCGACTGGCTCTGCGGCGCCAGCACGCGGTGCAGCGCAGAAGCCCGGCGCGGCACTTTCAGCGGCCCCGGTAAAATACCTTCCGTATTCATCCCCCGGTTAATGGCGTTTCTCATGGTTTCCCAGATTTTCGCCATATTTTGCTCAACGTTCTCCCGGCCGTGGCGGGCGATCTCGTTTTTCATCATCACGGCGGAAATCGACAGGCAGTTGTTCTGGCAGTGCGCCAGCAGGTTGCGGGCAGAATAGAACGGGAACGGAATATCAACCTCCGCCTCCAGGTTCTTACCAAAGTTTTCCTCCGTGACGATAAAACCGCCGCCGATGGAATAGTAAGTCTGGAAGTGGACGATTTTGCCATCGCAAAACGCCGTAATGCTCATCCCGTTTTCGTGCAGCGGCAGAAACTCATTGTGAAAGCGCATGCATTCCGCCACCGGGAACTGTATCTCGCGCTGACCTTCTTCAATAAACAGACGATGCATGGTGTTGACATCGCGAATAATGCCCGGAATGGCGTCGATATCAACGGTATCCGGTAGATACCCTGACAGACCAAGAATAATGGCGATATCGGTATGGTGACCTTTACCCGTCAATGAGAGGGAACCATACACATCCACCACCAGCCGAGTCACTTTATGCAGCAGGCCTTTTTCCTGCAGGGTATCAACAAACTGTTTTCCCGCTTTCATCGGCCCAACGGTATGTGAGCTGGACGGCCCGATGCTGATTTTGAAAATATCGAAAACGCTAATCATATGGCACCCACACGGTTACATAGCAAAACGGATGCGCCGCCGGTGACAGGCGGCGCTGAAAACTTAGCTGAACAGAGAGAAGAAAATAGCGGAGATGGCAATCAGTCCCATCACCACCACAAACGCGTTGCTGATGTGGCCGCTGTACTTGCGCATGGCCGGTACTTTGTTAATGGCATACATTGGCATCAGGAACAGGATCATCGCGATGACCGGGCCGCCCAGCGTTTCAATCATCCCCAGGATGCTGGGGTTCAGGGTGGCAACAATCCAGGTGGTCACCAGCATGAACAGCGCGGTGATCTTGTTCAGTTTGTTGATTTCGATCGATTTCCCTTTTCCGCGCAGTGACTTAATCACCATGCCGTTGAAGCCTTCACGCGCGCCGAGGTAGTGGCCGAGGAAGGATTTAGTAATCGCAATCATCGCGATGATCGGCGCCATCCAGGCAATCACCGGCGCGTTAAAGTGGTTCGCCAGATATGAGAGGATGGAGATGTTCTGCGCTTTCGCCTCCGCCAGGTTTTCCGGGGAGAGGCTCAGTACGCAGCTGAACACAAAGAACATCACCGTCAGCACCATCATGATGTGGGCGAAGCCCAGAATACGGGAGCATTTGCGCTCGGCGTCCTGGCCATATTCTTCACGTTTAGCCACCGCAAATGAGGAGATAATCGGCGAATGGTTGAAGGAGAAGACCATGACCGGGATGGCCAGCCACAGGGTCATCCACAGACCATTTCCCGTTGCCGAAGCGCTGCTCAGCGACAACGTATCCAGTACCGCGCCGTTCCATTGCGGGATCAAATACAGCGCCAATATCATCAACGCGAACACGAACGGAAACACCAGCACGCTCATGGCCTTAACAATCATTTTTTCGCCAAAACGGACAATCCCCATCATGCCGACAATTAAAATCAGCGACAAAATAGCGCGCGGCGGAGACACCAGACCAAGCTGGTGAGTAATAAAGCTATCGACGGTGTTGGTAATAGCAACGCTATAAACCAGCAGAATCGGATAAATAGCGAAGAAATAAAGCAGCGTGATAAGCTTACCTGCACCGGTGCCGAAATGTTCTTCCACCACTTCGGTAATATCTTCTCCCGGATTTTTGCCCGACAGGACAAAACGGGTTAAACCGCGGTGGGCAAAAAAGGTCATCGGGAAGGCAAGAATGGCCATGATGATTAACGGAATTAAACCGCCGACCCCGGCGTTAATTGGCAGGAAAAGCACCCCTGCACCAATTGCGGTACCGTACAGGCCCAGCATCCACACGGTATCACTTTTTCTCCAGCCGCTGCTCTCGCGAGCAACGAGGGTATTTTGAACGGTTTCCATAATATGGCCTCAGTAATATAGAGTAGGGTCAAATTAATTTGACTCTGATTCAGGTAATAAAAACGCTGTGTTTGTTTGGCTATTTTATAAAATGCAACTATGCTGATTCACTAACAGCGATCACATAACCTAATTTATAGTGGCACCTTTTAACGCATCAAAATTAGTACTGAAATCTTATTATTTTTTAAAGTATCATTTTTAATACGTTATTATTTATATGGGTGTACTTAACGTGCTGGATATTTATATAATTCACATGCAGAGATAACAACCACTATTTGTCATACGATTAATAAAACGCAAAAAATCAGGGGTAAGGATATAAACGCCCTCCCCCTCAATTTTCGCTAAAAGCCCTTGTAGTGCTCTTTACTCAGGCCATATTTCTTCATTCTGAGATAGAGTTTTTTACGCGGAATAAGCAGATACTCCGCTACTTCATTAATGCGCCCCTGATGGAGATTCAGCGCTTCGGTGATGATCTGCCGCTCTACGTCCTCAACCCGTCGATCGAGCGGCGTCGGCTCGCCGACGTGCATCAGCGGATTCACCGTATCCGCGAGCGGTAATACCCCCACCGCATACAGTTCGGCAGCGTTCGCCAGTTCGCGGACGTTGTTCGGCCACGCCCGACGTATCATCCCTTTTAACAGATGGCTATCCACCTCCGGGACGGGATGATTCAGCCGCTGACAGGTTTTTTGCAAATAGTGGTGGAACAGCGGCTCGATATCATCAGGCCGCCTTGACAGCGGCAGGCAGGCAATTTGCGTCATCGCGAAGCAGTAATAGAGTTCCGCCACGATCTGGCTACTGCCCGCCAGCGCCACTAGCGACGTGCTGCCGATACCAATCAGGCGAAAAGGCCGTTTCTCATGGCTCTGCGCCTGTACCAGCAGATGTTGTTGCTCATGAGTCAGGTGCTCCGGGTGGCTTAATACCAGCGTTCCGCCCTGCGCCTGCGCGATCGCGTCATTCAGCTTATGGGCGTTGGCCGCAGTCAGTTCGCAGTAGACAAAAGGGCCTTCGGCGTTACGCCCCAGCTGGTGCAGGTAACGTGCGCCGGTCATACGCCCGGTTCCCGCTTCGCCGTAAAGCCAGACCGCAATATCCGTCTCTGCCAGCTGCTGTAAACGCTGGCGATACTGTTCCGTCCATTGGCTGCGCCCGATCAGCTCAACCCGTAATTTTTGCTGGCCGTACTGGCGACGCGCGATCACCGCTTGCCGCTGGCGCAACGCGGCGTCCACCAGCGAGAGCAGCTTTCCCGGATCGACCGGCTTTTGCAGAAAATCCCAGGCCCCCTTTTTCACCGCATCCACCGCCATCGGTACGTCGCCATGACCGGTGATAAGCAGAATCGGCAGCTGCTCGTCATCCTGATGAAACAGCGTCATCAAATCGATGCCGGAGCAGCCGGGCATGCAGACATCGCTCAGCACAATGCCGGGCCAGTCCTTCTGCACCCACGCCCGCGCATCAAAGGGGTTATCGCAGGCGTGGACGTGATAACCCGCTTGCTCAAGCAGCTGCGTATAGGCATCCAGCACGTCGCGATCATCATCAATCAGCAGAATCGAACACTCATTACTCAACATCATTTACATCCGTTAAATTGAATTGCAGCACCACGCAGGCATTGCGCGTTAACGTCGACGCCAGGCGCAGCGTCCCTTCCATTTGCGTCATCAGCGAAACAGAAATCGACAGCCCAATCCCCAGCCCCACATCTTTGCTGGTGGTGAACGGCTTCAGCAGTGACGGTAGCAAGGCCGCAGGCCAGCCGGGACCGTTATCGGCAATCAACACGCACAGGGTGTCGCCGTGGATTTGCCAGCTCACCGTTATTTTCGCCGCGTTCGGACAGGCGTCGAGCGCATTCGACAGTACGTTGACCAGCACCTGATGAACCCGCACTTCATCGCCGCGGATCCAGACGGTTTCATCCGGTATCTCCAGCGTCCCCTGCTGCGGCTTATGGCGCATCGCCAGCAGTTCCCACGCCACCGTAAACGTCTGACGCAAATCAACAGGATGCAGCGGCGTTTCCAGTTCAGCGCGGCGGGTAAACTGACGCAGCGAGCGGATAATCGCGTCAATGCGGTTAATCAACCCTTCCGCTTTACTTAACGTCGCCCGCGCCTGCGCCGTCTGTCCCTGCTCAATCGCCCGTCCTGCCGTAAACAGATACATCAACAGCGCGTTCAGCGGCTGGTTGATCTCATGCGCCAGGGTGGTCATCGTCTGCCCCACCACCGCCAGTTTAGCGGTCTGGATCAGCTCGTCCTGGGTGGCGCGAAGATCGGCCTCAATCGTTTTTCGCTCGCCAATCTCCTGTTCAAGCTGCTGTTTTTGCGCGTTAAGCTGACCCAGCGTATGGCGAAGCAAACCGGCAATACGCCCCAGCTCATCCCGGCCATAAACCGGAATGGTGGCATCCGTCCGGCCTAAACCAATCTGCACCACCGCCTGGTTCAGCGCGGTAAAGCGCTTCACCAGCCGCGATCGGATGAAATAATGATTCAGCACCCACGCCAGCAGCAGCGCCAGCAGCGTCGCCACCAGAATCAACCCGCCGCTCACGCGGACAATCTGTCCCATACGCTGATTAAACATCTGCATTTGCTGATGACTGCTGCCAAGCTGGGCTTCAAGCAGCGTCCTGAAACGCCCCAGCGTGGCTTCTCTGGCGCGACTGGCGTCCACTAACGCTTTTTGCGCCGTCACGTAGTCGCGCATGGTATCCGGCATCTTATTTTTCACCATGCCGATTTCCAGCAGCTCATCAATCGTTTGTCGCAGCGTGATCGTGCTCGGCCAGTCGTCCAACGCGCGAATATTTTCATCCGACGTTTTCTTCAGGTTTTCGAGATAGCGGATATGCGTCTCCACCAGCATGCCGTCATCATTTCCGGATTTCAGTTCATTAAGCCTGTCGCGCAGGTCGTCAACGATTTGATTCTCAATGCGGGCCAGCGTATAGACCTGCTGCTGTTCATTCTGGACTTCTCTGGAACGCTTCAGGTACTGCGCCGCGTCGCCCTGGCGGGCTTCTATCTGATCGAGCAGCGTTCCCTGCTGCCAGGTAAAGTCCTGCACCAGTGAATTCAGCTCAGTGGTAAAATCATCGTGCAGCCAGTCGATACGCGCCGAGAGTTCCCCCACCTTTTCGCGTACCAGAAACATGTTGTAGAGCACGCGATCCAGCTCCGACAGCAGCGCGCGGCTGTCCTGTAAAATCACCGCCAGCTGCTGGCGTTCCGCGGGCGACAAGCCCTGGCTCAGCCGCTCGATTTTATCCAGATGCTGAATAATCTGGTTACGCAGCTGCAGGCGCACCGTGGTATTCGGCGCCAGCAGAAATTCATTCAGCTGATCGACTACCAGATTGAGATTGCCTTCAATCAGAAAAGCAGAGTGGATGCGGGGAAAATACTCGTCCAGCGAATAGCGTATCTGCGAGCTTTGCTCATGCCATGAATAGAGGCTGACGCTGCTGACAATAAGCGTCAGCAGCGCGCCCATCAGAAAGGCCCCGCGCAGGCTGCTGCTGATACTGATTTGCCGCAGACGTTGCAGTATGGAACGGGCCATCATTTCAGCTCTTCCAGTTTATTGATCGCCTGCCGCTGGTTGTTGAGAAACCAGAGCTGCCACTCCATCATTTGCTGCTCCGCAAAGCTCTTATTATCGAACTTAGCCAGCCAGGCCTCATCCTCGCTGCTTGCCGGATCGACCGGGACGCCGGTTAGCAGCGCGCGTATCTCGGGCAGCGGACGCTTAAGGCGAGCCTCCGCGCTGTGCAGCGCTCGCCAGGCATCTTTCAGCTGGGCGAGACGAAAGCTGATCGCCGTATCAAACATCCGCTGAACCAGGCGCTGACGCTTAAGGATCAGGCGATAGTTCAGCGGCGGTTGATTCATCAGCACCGCCTGCTGCGCCGCCCGTGGATTGCCTGCCGTCAGCGGCGTCACCGGGTATTTCCCGGTATTCGCGTCGGCGAGGATCCGCTGGCCTTCCGGGCTCAGCAGATAGCGAATAAACCGCCGCGCCTCGCTGGCGTGCTGGCTATTTTTGAGCACCGCAACGTAGGTAGGCGACACCGCCGACTGCGGAAAATAGATAAAGGCAAGGTGCGGATCGTTCAGCAACAGATTGGCATAGTTATCAATCACCGGACCGGCTACGCCCAGCCCGCTTTTGATCTTATCCGCCACGCCAAAGCTGCGGGATGAAATCGTCACCAGATTTCCCGCGCTTGCCAGCAGCGTTTGCCATCCCTTAAGCCAGCCTTTTTGTTGCAGCAGCGACTCCACCATCAGATGATTAGTGTCCGAGCGCGACGGGCTGCTCATCAGCAGCGCCCCCTGATATCGGGGATCGGTGAGATCGTCCCAGTCCGCTGGCGCAGGCAGATGCCGCGTCGTCAGCGCCGAGCGGTTAATCAGCAAGCCAAACCCCGACATCGCCACGGCAACGGAGGTGGCGCGGATGGATTCCGGCACCAGGCGTTGACTGGCCGCCGGCGCGCCGCTGAACGGCGCCAGCTTTTGATGCTCCTGAAGATGCTGCAGCAGCATCGGTGATGAGGTCAGGACCAGATCAACGTTCTCCGCATTTGCCGTATCAAGCAGCTGTTCCAGCGAGGCGCTGGTGCGGTTGAGGGTGCGAATCATCACCGACCCCGGCTCCGTTTGCCAGCGTGCGATAATCCACGCGGTGGCGCTGGGGGAAAATGTTGTCGCCATCACCAGTTCGTTCCCCTGCGCCGCACAGGAGCTGAATCCGGCGGCCAGCAGCAGCAACGCAAGCGTTTTGCCGGGCGCCCGACTCCACCGCAGAAACATGTTTGTGATCCCGTTCATAAATATTGAAATACCGAAAAAAGAGCGTTGAGACAAAACTTACCCGTTTATGACGTCTGGCGGATTAATCACCGCTAGCCTCGAAATAGCCGCGCTGGCCGCCGGGAATATCAGCAAACATTACCAGATAATGAATGTGGAATTTGTTAATATCCGCACACGCCTGACATAAAATTAGCGGGAAATTAATTATTCGCTATTTCATTGATGCTCAATGCGTTAAAAATAACCCCTGAATTCATTAATTTGAGTCAGTTTTGACCCATTTCGACGATTTGAGTTTTCTGACCACTTATTTCACTCTTCATGCCGAATACTCCTGATGTTCATATCAATATAAAATACAGGTGACGACATGTTATCAATATTAAAAAAAGGGCCGTCGGCAAATAAAGTGCCGGCTGAGAAAATTCAGGCAACTTATGGCCGCTACCGCATGCAGGCGCTGCTAAGCGTATTTTTGGGTTATCTGGCGTACTATATTGTGCGCAACAATTTCACCTTATCCACGCCTTATCTGAAAGAGCAGTTAGATCTGAGCGCCACCCAGATCGGTTTGCTCAGCAGCTGTATGCTCATTGCGTACGGGATCAGCAAAGGCGTTATGAGCAGCCTGGCGGATAAAGCCAGCCCGAAAGTCTTTATGGCCTGCGGCCTGGTGCTGTGCGCGATCGTCAACGTCGGGTTGGGGTTCAGCACCGCATTCTGGATCTTCGCTGCGCTGGTCGTTCTGAACGGTATGTTTCAGGGGATGGGCGTCGGCCCCTCTTTTATCACCATCGCTAACTGGTTCCCTCGCCGGGAGCGCGGTCGCGTGGGGGCTTTCTGGAACATTTCCCATAACGTCGGCGGCGGGATTGTCGCCCCAATCGTCGGCGCCGCGTTTGCGATTCTCGGTACCGAGCACTGGCAGAGCGCCAGCTACATTGTCCCGGCCTGCGTGGCGGTGGTGTTCGCCATCAGCGTACTGGCGCTGGGTAAAGGTTCGCCGCGCGAGGAAGGCCTGCCTGCGCTGGAAGAGATGATGCCGGAAGAAAAGGTCGTGCTTAACGCTAAACACGCGGTAAAAGCGCCGGAGAATATGAGCGCATTCCAGATCTTCTGCACCTACGTTCTGCGCAACAAAAACGCCTGGTATGTCTCCCTTGTGGACGTGTTTGTCTATATGGTGCGTTTCGGCATGATCAGCTGGCTGCCTATCTATCTGCTGACGGTGAAACATTTTTCCAAAGAGCAGATGAGCGTCGCGTTCCTGTTCTTTGAATGGGCGGCGATTCCGTCGACCCTGCTGGCGGGCTGGCTCTCCGACAAGCTGTTCAAAGGACGGCGCATGCCGCTTGCCATGATCTGTATGGCGCTGATTTTTGTCTGCCTGATCGGCTACTGGAAAAGCGAATCCCTGCTGATGGTGACGGTGTTCGCGGCGATCGTGGGCTGCCTGATTTACGTGCCGCAGTTTCTGGCCTCCGTGCAGACCATGGAAATTGTTCCCAGCTTTGCCGTCGGCTCCGCCGTGGGACTGCGCGGATTTATGAGCTACATCTTTGGCGCATCGTTAGGCACCAGCCTGTTTGGCGTGATGGTGGATAAAATGGGCTGGCACGGCGGGTTCTATCTGCTGATGGGCGGGATCGTCTGCTGCATTCTGTTCTGCTACCTCTCTCATCGCGGCGCGCTGGAGCTTGAGCAACAGCGTAAGAACACGCAGCAGCAAGAAGCCGAGCTGGCGCTGGCCGACGCACAATAAGCGCCTGAACCCGGCAAAAGAGAGTGCCAGCCTGCTGGCACTCCTGAGGTTAATTCCACCGACATGCCGTTTTGGCCGCGTTAAATGCCAATGGCCTGCTGCTGCCGAAGGAATTCAGCGCTTACTTCGCCGGAATAATCAGCACCTGACCCGGATAGATTTTATCGGGGTGCGTCAGCATCGGTTTGTTGGCTTCAAAAATACGTTGGTAGTCATTAGCAGAGCCATACATCGCTTTAGAGATGGCGCTCAGGGTGTCGCCGGATTTCACCGTATAATAACGACTTTCCGCCCCGCTTTGCGTCACCTTCACGCTGTCATTAACCTGACCAACGCCGGTGACGTTACCTACCGCCACCAGAATTTTTTCCTTATCTTCTTGCGAACCGACATCGCCGGTAACCGTCGCGGTGCCGTCGTCCGCAACATCAATATTGACTTTTTCGGCACCGGGCAGATTAAGACCATCAATATGTTTTTTCAGCTTGTCGGCCTTATCTTCCTTGCTGCCGCCGGAGACGGCGTCCCATATTTTCTCGCCCGCTTCTTTGACAAAATTTAATAATCCCATCGTTCCATACCTCCATTACTGTTTCACGATCAAATATTCATCAGACCGGTTAAGCCCATTTCCAGGATGTCGGTTCTGCTACCCCAGAGCGGCAACCGCTTGAAGCAGCACAACCTGCCATCAAAGTATAATCAATAAGCGTCAACGTGCAGGATATTTGCCCGGATACGGCAGGAAAATCGGTACTCTGCCCAGTGGGCATGACATAAAATCAGGCGTTAACCCGCAGTGATGGCGAAAACGGCTCAGGTCGGGACAATCAGCTGCAGGCCTGGATAGCGCTGCAGCCAGCGTTTTTCCGCGACGCGCTGGCTGAAAATAGCCAGCTTATGCTGCGCAAATACCGGCGTGGGCCGCAGACGGAGTGCAAACAGATCGTCCAGCCCGTAGGGCGCGATAACCTCAATAAGCCCTGAACGTCCCATTCTGACCGCGATAGCCGTCGCCGTTTCAGGCCAGTACAACAACGCATTCTCCGTGGAGTGATAAGGTTTATTACCGTTACGTTGATGCATTCTGGCCTGATTCTTCACCGACCAGTTAAAGGCGGATGATTGCTGGCTCAGCCTCTCTTCCAGCGCCCTATCGTCGGCGGCGCTGCCGCTTTTCGCGTCGAACCAGACAACATCCACGTCACCCGAAACTGGCCTTTGCCCGTAGCCGTGCAGATGATCCCAGACCGCATCTCTGACAAAGCCGGCGCCAATCCAGCCATCGCTGAGTTCCAGCGCCTGAACGGCGTACAGCGCGTTCATTCTTATCGGGTCGTTTAACAACACGCTTTGTAAGAGGTCCTGATATTTCATGGTTTCCCTGTAAACGGTGATTAACCTAAGTATGCGTCCAATCATAGTATCAACGTTCAGGGGGCGCCGCTTCGGCGCCCCCTTTGTTTAGCGCACGACTACTCCTCGTACGCAGCGTGATGGAAATCAATTTCCCACTGCAGCACATCACCGTAAAGCGCCGACAGCGCCTGCTTTTCGCTTTCACTCAGCGCCATGGCGCAGCGGTCGAGTTCGTTCTTCAGCCAGAGCGCCTGCTGATAAAATTCGTCCTCCGCGTGCATTTCCACCCAGCGACGCACGTCAGCATCGCTCTGGCGATGTTCGCTCGCCCGTCGGCACCAGAAATAATACATCCACTCCGCACCGAACATCAGGGTAACGATCTGCTCATAGCTTCCCTGCCGGGCCGTCCGCAGCATGCCGTCGCGAAAGCGCTGCACGCCGGGCAGATCGTCCGGATAATCAGCGGGAGTTATCCGCCGTTCTGATAACACCTGTTCAAACCATGCAATCTGCGTGTCAACCAGGGCATTCAGGACGCCAATAAGCCAGCGCTGCTGATGAATACCCGGCGCCTTGCTAACCCCGAGAGCAAAAATCGCGATTGCCGTCGCGACAAAGTTGCCCTCAAACACCAGATAGCGGTTAAAGACGGCTGTCGGCAGACGATCCTGTTCGATATCAGTCACAAAACGGTGCTGCTGCATCGCCTGCCACGCCGGTTGATGTTCACGCAGCAGGCGTTCGCTAAACGCTTCCATTACGCATCCTCCAGCGCGGCCTGAGCGACCGACATAAAATGCTTCACCCGGGCCAGCTCAACATCGTTCCACCAGACGCCATCGACCTTCATCGTACTGGCCACAATGACCCCCTGGGTCCGCCCGAGGATCTGACTCACGTTGGCGGGCGTCACCCCGGAGCCCACCAGCAGCGGTAGCTCCGTCGCCGCGCGGATCTCGTCAATTTCCTCCATCGTTGCGCTATCGCCCGTGCGCTGGCCGGTCGCAATTACCGCGTCGGCCTCGAAGAAATCCACGTCGCGCGTGAGCTCCTGAATCGAACGATCGGCAACGATGGCGTGGCTACCGTGCTTGACGTGGCTATCGGCAAAGACGCGAATATGTTCAGCGCGCAGCATGCTGCGATAGCGCAGCGCCTTAGCGGCCGCCCCTTCAATAAATCCTTCGTTGGCGATATAGGCGTTGGCCCACTGGTTTACGCGGACGAAATCGGCCCCGCCCGCCAGGGCGATCGCCATCGCCGGGATCGCCGCGTTCGCCAGGACATTAATGCCCAGCGGCACACCAAAACGCTCGCGAACTTTCTCGGTAATCACCGCCATCAGCGCAGAGGTTTCATGACCGATATCCTCAGGTTTGGAAAAAGGAATATCACCATGGTTTTCAATAATCAGGCCGTGAACGCCGCCCGAAATATAATTTTCGGCATCGCGAAGTGCACGATCAACAATACCGGGGACTGATTTCCCTCGATATTTCGGCGCGCCGGGAAAAGGATCGCAATGAATAACACCAATAACAACTTTATTACGTGAAAAAATAGCTTGTATTGCATTCGTTTTTTCTGCTGAGATAGCAACCATCTTATCCATCCTGTTAAGGGAACACTATGCGTGTTTACGTTACTGGTAATATTACCGTAGATGAAACCTGGTCCATTCCGGATATACCGAAAAAAGGCGCATCCATTCACGGCATTAAAGTTTCGCAGGATATCGGCGGTAAAGGCGCGAATCAGGCGATTATATTATCCCGCTGCGGAATCGACACGCGATTAATTGCCGCCACGGGAAATGACAGCAACGGCGAGTGGATCCGTCAGCAGATAAAAAATGAACCACTGACGATACTACCCGACGGCCATTTCAATCAACATAGCGACACCTCGATTATTTTAAATAGCGCTGATGGCGACAATGCCATCATTACCACGACGGCCGCAGCAGATACGTTCAGCCTTGATGATATTATTCCGCATATGGCGGAGGCCGCCGCGGGCGATATTCTGCTACAGCAGGGCAATTTCTCCCTGGATAAAACCCGGGCGCTGTTCCAGTTCGCCAAAGCCCGCGGTATGACAACGGTATTCAACCCCTCGCCTGTCAATCCTGACTTTTGCCATCTGTGGCCGCTCATCGACATCGCGGTGGTCAATGAATCCGAGGCCGAGCAGCTTAAGCCTTACGGCGTGAAAACCTTAGTGGTAACCCAGGGCGCGGCAGGCGCCTGGCTGGTTCAGGCGGGTCAGCGCCAGTTTTGCCCCGCCGTCCCCGCCGAGGCGCTAGACACCACCGGCGCTGGCGACACGTTCCTCGCGGTGATGCTGGCGTCCTCGATCCTGCGCGGCGTCGCGCCGGATAGGCTGTCGCTGGCGCACGCCAGCCGCGCTGCCGCCATTACCGTTAGCCGTCGGGGGACGCTCAGCGCGTTTCCCGACGGCCACGAACTCACCGCTCTGTTAGCCGTGAACGGCGCGCGCTGACCTACTTGAACAGCGAACGATAGGTATCGACGTTCGCTTTGGTTACCACCGTGGCCGGAACCAGAATGGTTTTCGGCACGGTTTTACCTGAGGTGATAGTGTTCAGCGCATTCAGGGCTTCGGCCCCCATCTTTTCCGGGTCCTGCTGCAGAACGGCGGTGACGTAGCCGCCGTCAATACCGGAAATCGCCTTCGCCGTCAGATCCCAGCCAAAGACTTTAATATCTTTCTGGCGCCCCTGGTTTTCCACGGCGGCGATAGCGCCCAGCAGAGCGGGTTCGCCAGTGGCATAAATCGCCGTCAGATCGGGGTTGCCGGTAATCAGGTTCTCCGCTGCGGTCATTGCTTTATCCTGTACGTTCTGGCCGTCGACGACGTTAGCGATGGTAATTTTCGGATTGCTTTTCAGCGTCTCTTCAAACCCTTTCTGCCGCTGGTTCTGAATGGCCGAGTTCAGCGCGCCGACAATACCCAGCCGCGCCTGGCCGCCCATCTCTTTCTGCACGTAGTCCACGAAGTATTGACCAATAATTCTGCCACCTTCGATATTATCAACGCCAACCTGAGCCGCCTGCGGCCCGGCCGGTAATACGGCATCAATCGCAATCACTGGAATGTTAGCGGCGGCCGCTTCTTTTACCGCGGGCATAATTCCGTTAACGTCGATAGCGGCAACCAGAATGCCTTTAACGCCTTGCTGAATATAGTTTTCTATCGCGTCGTTTTGCGCCACGGGATTATCGTTAGAGTTAAAAATAACTAAATCCTTGCCGCTGGCTTTGGCCGCATCCTGCGCGCCTTTATTCATCAGATTAAAGAACAGGGCCTGCTGATTGATTTGTACCAGCGCATAAGTCGGACCGGCGGCGCCGGCGGCAGAAATAAAACTCATTGATGCCAGCATCGTGGTGGCAACAGCAAGTAAACGCAGTTTTCCGGTGTGAAATAACATCATCAGTATCCTCGTCGGGAATAGTTGATAGCCAGCAGAGTTCCGCGCCGCATGCGAACGCAGAAGGATTATTTTTTGGCGGGCAAATATCGTCTATATGGCCAGAACAATCATCGACCGTTCGGCGGATACCTGCTTAATTTCATTCCGGCAACCGGTCCGTGTCGGTGCGCGACTGGAATGAGTTAAACGGGTTTGGGAATGACTTCCCGGATGATGCGGTAAACTGCCTATACAATTCTCCGCAGATTAAATTTTGTCAAGCATTTATTTCCGGTTATTGTTAGCAGAGAAATTGCTGTATCCACCGCGCTTAACTATGTTACAGATAGCCGATTCTGGCAGAAATGGCGCAGGAAATGAGTATAAAACGCGTATTGTTATCCGATGTGGCAAAGCTGGCGGGGCTGTCGAAGGCAACCCTGTCGCGCTATATGAACAACAGTATTGTGCTACCGCAGGACACCATCGATCGCATCGAAACCGCCATTCGCGAACTGGACTATCGCGGCAATAGCCTGGCACGCCGTCTTAGCAAAGGCGGCAGCGAAACGCTCGGCCTGGTGCTCCCCGATATTACCAACCCCTTCTTTGCCGAACTGGCCGATGCCGCCGAAGAGGCCGCTTCTGCCAGCGGTTACAGCCTGGTGCTGTGTATCACCCGCAACAACCCGGAAAAAGAGTGCCAGTTTATCCGCTGGCTGGATACCTGCCAGGTCGACGGCCTGCTGTTCACCACCAACCGCCCCGATAACGGCCTGCTGCGCAAAGAAGTCCAGCGTCACGAACGCATTGTCCTGCTGGATGAAGATATTCCCGGCAGTAAGGTGCCGAAAGTGTTTGCCGATAACGTCCAGGGCGGGCGGATCGCCACCGAAAAGCTGATCGCCGCCGGGCATCGCCATATCGCTTTCGTCGGCGGCCCGGACAAGCTGATGAGCGTACGCGAGCGCTATCAGGGCTTCTGCACCGCGATGGAGCAGGCCGGCCTGAGCTGGCCGCCCGAATGGGTCATGTACGGTGACTACCAGCGCGAGTTTGGCCAGCAAGCGCTGCGGACCCTGTTCAGCCAGCCGGTTCGCCCGACCGCCGTCTTCGCCGCCAGCGACTATCTGGTGCTCGGCCTGCTCGACGGTCTGCGCGCCAGCGGGCTCCAGGCGCCGGAGGCGCTATCGTTAGTCGGCTTCGATGACGCCAACTATGCCGATTTTACCCAGCCGCGGATTTCCACTATCCGCCAGCCCGCCCGGGAACTGGGCCGCACCGCGGTGAACATCATGATGCGTCTGCTGAACGACGCTCGGGACATCCCGGCGGAAACCCGCCTGCCGGTAGAGTGGATTGGCCGCGACTCGATCAAGATCTGTTAAGCACATCCCAAAATGGCGCAAATGTGCCCACTTTTGGCGCAAAAAACGATCAATTAACATTTTATTCACTATAATCAGTAAACCGGTTTACCGGAGCGTAATGAATAAACTCTATTTATTACATAAGGTTAAATCACAGGGCTGCTGTGTTGTTCCTGCCCTGGCACGGATGCTGCAATGTTCTTACTGGCGAACAAATATCTTACATAGCGTTTGTCCTGACTGTGCTGGCGAGTGCTCTATTCCGCAGGTAAACCGGTTTACTAGCATGTAAACCGTGTCGGATAGCATCTCTCCCACAGGATGGCGAACATTTTCCCGGCAACAGCGATGGGAGTTATCAGATGCAGCAGCCACAAACTACCCCGCCAAGGGTGGAGATGATCAATATCACCAAGACCTACGGGTCGATACGTTCATTGCGCGGAGTCAACCTTGAGCTGGCTCCGGGCGAGGTGCTGGGCTTAGTGGGCGATAACGGCGCGGGGAAATCGACCCTGACCAAAGTGCTCTCTGGCGCGGTGATCCCCTCCAGCGGCACGATTCGTATCGACGGTGAACAGCAGCAGTTTACTAATCCGGCCGATTCGCGCCGCTGCCATATCGAGATGGTGTATCAGGATCTGTCGCTCTGCGACACGGTCGACGTCGCGGGCAATCTGTTTATGGGCCGCGAGCCGATGAAATCACTCCTCGGTATCCCCTTCCTCGATGAGGCAAGAATGCACGCCGATGCCAGGGAGATGCTAAAAGGGCTCGGGATCTCCATTCCCGATACCCGGCTGCTGGTGCGAAATCTCTCCGGCGGCCAGCGCCAGGCCATTGCCATCGCCCGCGCGGCGGCCTTTGACCCGAAGGTGCTGATTATGGATGAACCCACCGCCGCGCTGGCCGTCGCGGAAGTCGAAGCGGTGCTGGAGCTTATTCGCCGCGTTTCCGCTCGCGGGGTGAGCGTGATTCTGATTACCCACCGCCTGCAGGACCTGTTCCTGGTCTGTGACCGGATCATGGTGATGTATGAAGGTACCAACGTCGCCGACAGACGGGTGGCCGACACCAGCCTGAGCGATATCGTTAACCTGATTGTGGGCGAAAAATTCACCGCCCGCTCTGCGGCTGCACATTGAGGTAACAGGATGAGTATCATGAACTTAAGCAGCTCCCGCATGATCCAGCATTCGCTGCCGCGCCGCCTGCTGCATAACCACTCCGGCGTGGTCAGCATCGCGCTATTTTTCGTCTTCTGCTGCGTGGTGTTTTCGCTGATCACCAGCAACTTTCTCACCGGCACCAACTGGCTCAACATCATCCGTCAGAGCGCCCCGCTGCTGATTGTCGCGACGGCGATGACCCTGGTCATTACCACCGGCGGTATCGATCTGTCGGTGGGCTCCACCCTCGCGCTGGTCGGCGCGCTTTCCGCTATCGCCCTGAATAACTGGGGGCTGCCGTGGCCGGTGGTTCTGCTCGGCGGCCTGCTGCTCGGCGGATTGGTAGGCGCCATCAACGGCTTCTTTATCGCCTATGAAGGCATTCCGGCGTTTATCGTCACCCTCGCCACCCTGGCCGTGGTTCGCGGCATCGCGCTGCTGGTCACCCAGGGCTACTCGATTCCGGTTCCGGCTGACAGCCTGTTTACCTTTATAGGACGCGCGTGGGTAGTCGGTATCCCCATGCCCGCGCTGATCGGCATTATGATTCTGGTTATCGGGCATATTGTTCTCAATCATATGCGCTTTGGCCGCTACGTGACCGCTATCGGCGCTAACGCCGAAGGCGCGCGACGCAGCGGCATTAATACCAAAGCGGTCACCATGAAGGTCTATATCATCAGCGGGATGGCCGCCGCGCTGGCGGGGATGATCATTACCGCGCGCCTCGGCAGCGGCTCCTCCAACCAGGGCGAAGGCTTTGAACTGCAGGTTATTGCTGCCGTTGTGCTTGGCAGTACCAGCCTGTTTGGCGGCTTCGGTACCATTATCGGTACGCTGCTGGGCGCGCTGTCGATTGCGGTCATTCAGAACGGGCTGATCCTGTCGCATATTTCGCCGTTTTACACCCAGATAGCCACCGGCACCATTATCCTGCTGGCGATCTGGCTGAACACCCGCATTCTCAACCCCACGCGCTCCGCGGCAAAAGGATAGCTGATGAAAGGATCAATTTTTCGCCACCCCACCCCGCTGCCGCTTGGCGTCAGCAGCGGTTACGTGATGACGGTGCTTGGCCCGCTGCCGATTAGCGAAATGGGGGTTACCCTGATGCATGAGCATATACTGCTGGATGCCTCCGGCAAATGGGTACCGCCCTGCTGCTGTAGCGATCGCCATCTTGCCGAAATGCCGGTGAAAATGGAAAACCTCGGCGAACTGTCGCTGAATCCGCTGATGAGCCGCGATAACTGCCAGCTGTTTGACGTCGACGTCGCGATTGAAGAGCTGACGAAATATCGCGCCCTTGGCGGAGAAACGGTGGTCGACCCGACCAATATCGGTATCGGCCGCGATCCCAAAGCGCTGGCACGTATCGCGCGCCTGACCGGTCTGAACATTATTATGGGCACCGGCCTCTATCTGGAACCTTCGCACCCCGAGTGGGTAAGAACCAGCAGCGTCGAACAGCTGACCGAACGGCTGATTTACGATCTGGGCGGCGCGGAGGAGAAACCGGAGGTACTCGCCGGGCTCATCGGCGAAATCGGGATCTCGAGCCGCTTTACCCCGGATGAGGAGAAATCGCTGCGCGCTGCGGGCCGGGCCAGCGCCGCGACCGGCGTGCCGATCGAGGTCCATCTGCCCGGCTGGGAGCGGCTGGGCCATCGGGTGCTGGATATTCTCGAACAGGAAGGCGCCGATTTACGCCATACCGTCCTGTGCCATATGAATCCCAGCTTTGCCGATAAGCGCTACCAGCGGGAGCTGGCGCAGCGCGGGGCGTTTCTCGAATACGACATGATCGGCATGAGCTATTACTACGCCGACGAGTCGGCGCAGTCGCCCTCCGACGAGGAGAACGCCCGCGCGATTCGCGAACTGATTGACGACGGCTATATCCAGCAAATACTGCTGTCGCAGGACGTCTTCCTGAAAACCATGCTCACCCGCTACGGCGGCCACGGTTACGGCTACATACTCAAGCATTTTGTTCCCCGCCTGCGGCGCCACGGCGTCAGCGGCGAACAGCTTGAAACCTTGATGATTGGAAATCCCCAACGGGTCTTTGGCGGATAAAAGGAAAGTCATAATGCAGAAAAAAATCTTACTGGTCGGTGAATCCTGGACCAGCACCTCAATGCACGTTAAAGGCTTCGACCAGTTTGCCACCGCCACCTGGCACACCGGCGCAACGGATTTTCTGGCCGCGCTCGCGGACAGTGCCTACGCCATTACCTATATGCCCGCCCACGCGGCGGCGACAGACTTTCCGCTGACGCTGGAAGCGCTGCAGCAGTGGGATGCGATTATTCTTTCGGATATTGGCGCCAATACGCTGCTGCTGCATCCGGACACCTGGCTGAAAAGCCGCCGAACCGCCAACCGTCTGACGCTGCTGCATGACTACGTGGCCGGCGGCGGCTCGCTGATGATGATTGGCGGCTATTACAGCTTCCAGGGGATTAACGGCGGCGCGCGCTATCGCCATACCGCGGTGGAGAAAGTTCTGCCGGTCCGCTGTCTGGCGTGGGACGATCGCATTGAAACCCCGGAGGGTTGCTATGCCGAAGTGACGGAATCCCACGCCCTGTTCAACGATATTCCGGGCGAATGGCCGTGGCTGCTGGGCTATAACGAAGTAGAAATGCATCCGGAAGGCAAACTGCTGGCGACGGTCGCCGGTACCGGTCATCCGCTGCTGGCCATTCGCGAGTATCAACAGGGTCGCTCGCTGGTGTGGACCAGCGATATGTCGGCACACTGGCTGCCGGAAGAGTTTGCTCAATGGCCCGGCTATCGCCAGCTGTGGATTAACTGCCTTGACTGGCTGACGGAACGTCGCTGATGGCCGCCACCCTTGAGCTCGCCCGGCAGCTGCTGGGCTTTAACACCATCAACCCACCGGGCAGCGAAGCAGACTGCATGCGGTTCTTCGCCGACTGGCTTAACGATCGCGGTTTTGCGGTTTCGCTGTCGTCGTTCGGCGAGGGACGCTGCAATCTTATCGCCAGGCTGCCCGGGGCGAAGACCGGTAAACCGCTGGCCTTTACCGGTCATCTGGATACCGTGCCGCTGGGAAATGCCCGGTGGCAGTACGATCCTTTCGGCTCGCAGATAGAAGACGGGCGTCTTTATGGCCGCGGGTCCAGCGATATGAAAGCGGCGATAGCGGCGTTTGCCGTCGCCTGCGTTCATCAGCGGGAAACGATCCTCGCCGGACGCGGCGCGGTATTGCTGATTACCGGCGGAGAAGAGACCGGCTGCGACGGCGCACGGGCGCTGATCGCCTCCGCGACGTTGCCGGACGTGGGCGCGCTGATCGTCGGTGAGCCCACCGCCAACTATCCGGCGATCGGCCATAAAGGCGCGCTCTGGCTACGCTGCGAAACGCGGGGAAAAACCGCCCACGGCGCGATGCCGGAGCTGGGGATAAATGCTATCTATCTTGCGGCGGATGCGCTGGGTAAGATTCAGCATTTTTCCCCTGGCGCGGCGCACCCGCTGATGAAGCAGCCCACCCTCAACGTCGGACGCATCGAAGGCGGACTCAATATTAATTCCGTGCCGGACCGCACGCGTTTTGATGTCGATATCCGCAGCGCGCCCAATTTACAGCACGCCACTATCCGGCAGCGCTTGACCACGCTGCTTGGCGAAAGCGTCACGGTATCCACGCTGGTCGACCTGCCCGCCGTACTGAGCCGGGAGGATCATGCGTGGATTAAGCAGGTTTATCAGCGCTGCCAGCCGCTGCACGCTAAGCCGATTGAACCGCGCGTGGTGCCCTACTTTACCGACGCCTCGCTGCTGCTGCCTGCATTGGCCGATCCACCCTGTATTATTCTCGGTCCCGGCGAGCCGTCTATGGCCCATCAGACCGACGAGTACTGCCTGCTCAGCCGGCTGGAGGAGGCTGAGCAGCTATACGGAGACATTATCCGCGACTGGATGGCGTAGCCGCCCGCGGCGAAGGCAAAGAATGAGTGACAGTGTCACTTTAAAGCGCATACCAGGCGATCGGCGTTTGAATAATATCGCGGAATAACAGAGGATAACCGTCTCGCGTCAGAAACGCATCATCACCAGCAAGGAGGCATTACCATGTCCGTGAAAATCCGCCCGGTGCTCATTTGCACTCTCTCTTTACTTCTTTCCGCCTGCTCGGGTAGTGCTTCTGCACCGGATAGCGCCGAAGACGCGAAGGTATCGGCAGAAGTGGATAAGATGTTTCGCGATTATCAAACGGGTTCAGATCAATCACCGCAGGCCAACGTCTCACGCTATCTGACGCAGGTCCAGAGGGCTATCTTCGCGAAAATAGACCAGCCGGCGTCCTGGCAGGGGCAAAAATGCTCGGTGCGCTTAACGCTACAGCGTGACGGGACGGTGCATAATCCAGCGGTCGAGAGCGGCGATCCGGCGTTATGCGCGGCGGTAATGTCCGCGCTGAAAGAAGCCAAAATTCCGCCCGCGCCAGATGAAAAAACCTATCAGACATTCAGTCATGTGGTTCTGGACTTCAGGCCCTGAGAGCTTTTTTTTGCATTTTATCGCAGGGGCTATTCGGCCCCTGCACGATTTTCAGAACTCCACGCGGCCGCCGAAATTATAGCGTCGCCCTTCCAGCATCGCCTTCTGCCGGTAAGCGGTAGTGTAAACCGGGTTCACATCAAACAGATTGTAGATACCGCTCATCAGCGTGACGTGCTTACTCAGGCGATAACGCACGCCTAGATCTACCAGCGCATAGGCATCCGTTGAGCTGGACTTGCCGATATCCGGCGATCTGCTGCGCCAGCTCGCCTTGGTCCACAGTTCAAGATCGGAAGCGGTGTTCCACGTCAGCGAAACGTTGGCCATACTGCTGGGGAAATCGCTTAGCGCATAACCCTTATACTCACCGCTTTTTTGTTCACTGTGGGTATAGGTATAGTTGGCGTTCGCTTTCAGCGCTGCGGTCACCTGCCAGTCGCCGTTCAGCTCCAGTCCGTAGATCTCCGCATCCCCGACGTTAATGTATTGCGACACGCTATCCGCGGTATAGCCGTTGTATTGGCATTGCCGGGTAGCCGAGGCGGTACAGATGGTATGGTCGCTGATTTTGTCTTTAAATTTGGTATGAAAAAGCGTGGCGTCGAGCGCCAGCGCATCCTGCTGCCAGTACACGCCCAGCTCGGTGTTGATGCTCTGCTCCGGTTTGAGATCGTCGTTGCCGATACCAATCTCAGAATAGGGATAAGCGCCGTAGACGCTGGTAAAGCCGGCGTTGTTCTGGCGCAGGTCCGGTTTTTTATAGCCGGCGGATACGCCACCTTTCAGCGCCCAGCTTTCGTCAATGGTCCAGTTGCCGTAGAGCTTAGGCGTAACGTGATAGCCAAAATAGCTGTCATGATCCAGGCGCGCAGAGGTGGTCAACGTGAAGTCCGGTACAATCATCCACGCGTCTTCAGCAAAAACCGCCCAGCCGTGACGGGTGATTTTACTCACCGGGGTGACGCCGGGCGCCTGCTTGTCCGCAATACCAAAGGTGTCATTCAGCTCATTGCGCGTGAAGTTTACGCCTAGCGTCAGCTTGTGATCGGCCAGCGTAAAGGTGTTCGCGCTATTGGCCTCAAAATTATTCTGCTTGATAAACTGCGAGTCCATGCCGGGCACGCGGTACTCCGTACGGGCCTTTTCGTAGCTGATAAAGTTCTTCACCTCCACCAGGTCATCACCGTACCAGGCATGCTGTGACAGCGAGACCGCATCGCGGTCAAAGCCCCAGTACCACGCTTTATCGTTATGGGTTTTCTCCTGATTGCCTTTGGAGGCGTTCAGATCCCAGAGCTGGGTATCGGTTGGCGAAAGAGAAATTGTGGCGTCCAGATTCCCCGCCTGATGCTTAACAAAACGTTCTTGGGTCGGGCTGTCATCATCGCGACGGTCAAGATAGTCAGCCCCCACGCTGACGCCGAGTTTGCCCGGTACGACGGGCCCCATAAAGAAGGCGTTTGTCTGGTTAGTATTGCCGTATTCGCTTTTCTCCTGCAGGAAGTAATTATCCTCCAGCACCCCCGTCCATTTTTCGAGGTTATACGCCTTTTTGGTGATGACGTTGACCACACCGCCGATAGCGTCAGAGCCGTACAGCGATGACATAGGCCCGCGAATCACCTCCACCCGCTCAATGGCGGCCAGCGGCGGCATAAAAGCGGCTTCAGACCCAATGTGATGCCCATAAGGTCGCGATTCGCGGGTAGACTGCTTGATACCGTTCACCATAAACGAGGTATAGGTCGAATCCATACCGCGCATCTGTACATCGCCGGTCGCCAGGCTGCCGTGGCCGTTGCCCACCAGCACGCCCGGCATCTCGCGCAACGCTTCCGTGACGTTCTGATTGGAACGGGTATTCAGCGCCTTCTCATCGAGCACCGAGATCGTCGCCGGCGCCTCGCGCCTCTCCTGGCTGAATCCCGTGGCGGTCACTACCATCTGTTCTTCATTTATCCCTGCGCCATCAGCGGCGTAGGCTGCTGCGGGCAGATTGACGAAGGCGAGCGCCATCGCCACGTCTATGCGTGTCTTCATCGCCACAAAAAGTCCTTAGAATTGAGTGAGATCGATCTTGAGAACGTAGTCAGGCCGATCGCTTTTTTCGTCCTGTTTGACGCTGGCGTAAAGCGTTCCGCCATCCGCAGAAAGGACCAGGCTGTTGGGCATCGCCGCCGTTTTGAGGGTGTGCTTGAGACGATGGGTTCGCGCATCGATGACGCTAATCGAGCGATCGTTGCGATGGGTCACGTAGATTTCTTCGCGCTTGGCGTTATAGAGCACAGCGACCGAGTTTGGCGAAGCGATACGATCGACCAGCTTGCCGGAGTCCAGCCGCACCACCAGCACATCGCGGGTGTTGGTATCGGCGATATATCCGACTCCGGCGGCGCTGTTCAGGGCGATATTGAGGAAATAGTGCTCAGCGTCAGCCGGATCGACCTTCACGCGGGAAATTAACGTCGACGTTTTGCCGTCCAGGGTAGCCAACTCCCCGTTGCCGGTGACCGCATAGACTTTTTCGCCCGATGCATCAACGGCAAACCCTACGGGGTCGATGTTGTTCAGCGTGTCAATCAGCTGCTGCTTGCGGGTATTGACCACCCAGAGCAGGCCCTGGCCTTTGCGCCCGATCCCTGACACATACAAACGCTGGTTTAGTTTATCCAGCACCACTTCGCGGACGTGGGCCTGTTTCGCAGGATCTAAATCATCGCTGAGCTGAATAGTGTTAATCACCTTATTGGTCAGCGTATCCAGAAGCGTTAGCGAGCCATCCAGCGCGTTACCCAAATACAGGATGTGATTTTCTTCATCCAGGGAGAGCGCGAAGGCGCGGCGTTCGGTAACGATTTTCTCATCAATCCGCAGAGAATCCGCCGCCAGTCGAAAGACCAGTCCCGCGGTTTTATCTTTATCAAACGAGGGCGCGGAGGCGGCGTAGAGCGTCTTCTGGCCGTTATCATAGGCCAGCTCGTAAACGCCGTGGCCGAGAGCCTGAGCGCGGAAGTCCCGCTCGGTGAAATCCTTAGCCGAGGCGGAGAGAGCATGCAGGGAAAACGAAATGACCAGCGCGAGGCGCGCGGCCTGCTTCAGGGATGCGGTAGACATGTAATTTTTCTTTACAGTAGCTTACGGAATGCAAACACTAATGAAAATAAATATCATTTGCAATTGCATTCATCTCCATCTTCCCTACCAATTTTTGTGTTCTGATATTAACCGCCGTTTTTTGTTCCCGCCGGGAGCTCGCCACGCTTCATTCATCGGAATCATTAAAATCACGCGATAACCGGCTGTAAGATGCTGACTAACTCCGCCAGACTCCCCGCCTGCATCTTTTCCATCACCCTCGCCCGATGGACCTCCACCGTGCGTACGGCAATGTTCATTATCTCCGCAATCTCCCGATTCATCAGCCCTTTCACCACCAGCAGCGCAAGCTCCCGCTCTTTGGGCGTTAGCTGCTGATAGCAGTCCACGTTCTTTTGCCGCGCAAACCGCTCGCCTGAGGCCGCCAGGCCGTGTTCCAGCGCCGTTTGTAGCGGCTTCACCGACACCGGCTTTTGCAGAAAATCCACCGCGCCGCGTTTCATCTGTTCTACCGCCATAGGTACGTCGCCATGTCCGGTCAGAAAAACCACCGCCAGGGTGCTGCCGCGCTGACGCAGCGCCTCATGTACTGCCTGACCGTCCAGCGCCGGCATCCGCATATCCAGCAGGACAACGCCGGTCCGGAAGAGATCGGCCTGCGCGAGGAAGACGTTCCCCTCTGCCCAGCATATTACCTCGTAACCCAGGCTTTCCAGTAAAAAAGCACATGCCTGGGTCACCGCCAGGTCGTCATCCAGTAGATGAATTATCGCCATTGCCGCTCCGCGCTCCTTGTTGCATGAATGTCAGTTCCACGGTGACACCGGGCCGTCCATCGGGCGCCGTTTGATTTGCCAGGCTTATTTCCCCCCGGACATAGCGGACCAGCCGCTGACAGATAACCAGCCCAAGCCCCATCCCCTCTTGTCGACTGGTCACAAACGGCTGGAATGCCTGAGCAAGCTGCGCCCCGGCGATACCACCGCCGTTATCCTGCAGGACGATCTTCACGCCTCCGGCATCGCGAACGGCATCAATCCACAGCATCTTCGCCCCGGCCTGCGCCGCATTGAGGATCAGATTCGCCAGCACCTGTTCAAGCAGAACCGGCGGTAAGACGAGCGTTAACGGGCGATCGACATCGCTGTTGAGCAACAGCCCGGGAAACTGCTGCGGCATTCGCAGCCACTGCCAGACATGGTCAATAGCCTGACGAACGCTGATACGTTCCCAGTTCTCCGCTCGTCCTGGCTCCCCGTGCGCCTGGCTGACCCAATGGCGCAGATTGCGCAGCGTTTCCGCCCCGCGCTGAGCCTGTTGATCGATGTGGCCCAGCGCGGGCAGTAAGGGATGCTGCGGATCCTGTTTCTGCAAACGGATCGTACAACCCTGCGCATAGTGGCGGATGGCCGAAAGCGGCTGATTTAACTCATGGGCAAAGCCTGAGGTCATCTCACCCAATACGCTCATCTGTCTTGCCGTTTGCAGCGCCAGCTCCTGCTCGCGCAGCCGGATAGCGTTGCGTTCAAGCTGCCTGCCGCGCCGCCGCACCAGCAGCATCACCCAGATATAATTCAGCGTCAGCAACAGCAGCGCCAGCCCGATGCCGCCCATGATTAACCGGTGCTGGATAAGCCAGTTTTTCACCTCCAGCCACAGCCGTCGCTGCTGAGGGTGCTGTTGAACTTCGCTCAGCAACGCTTCCACCTGACGGGTCGAAGCGGGCGCGCCCCAGTGAAAGACGGCGTTATCCGGGGCATTGAGCAAGGCGCGGGTCACGCGATCCGCCAGCGCGTCGCTCACCGCCGGCAGCGCGGCAAACGACCAGTCGGGATACAGCGGGGTACTGGTTAAACAAGGTATCGCCGCCGGCCCCTCGATGACCGCGGTAAAATCGGCTTTATTTACCAGTCCCTCATCAGCCATTTTTTCCAGCAGGCACACCGGAACAATCGCCGCCTGTACTGCCCGTTCACGCAGCAGATAGATCAGCGCATCCGCGGGGAATCCGCTAAAACGCAGATGCAGATCGCGTTCCGGCCGCAGCCCGGCATCGCTCAGCGCCTTGTATCCCAATAAATAGCCGCCGAAGGCCTGAGGATCGATGGCCCCTACCGTTTTGCCGATCAGGTCGGCCGGCGACGAAATACCGCTGTCGCGACGAGTCAAAATGACGCTGCCGATAACGTTGCTTGTCCCGAGTGAAGAGCGCAAAGAGGCCAGCCAGCGCAGCGAAGAATGACTATTCAGCTGGACAAACTGCGCCGGATTGGTCACCACAAACTGCACCGTGCCGTTATTGACCGCCTCCTGCATCTGTTGCAGATCGAGCGGCTGAATATGAAACTGCTGATCCGTTAGCTGCTGATTGAGCATCACCTCCAGCGGCTGCCAGTGGCTGCGGGTTAAGACCTCGCCGCGCATGGCCAGAACGCCGATATTCCACGACGCCGCCCACCCGCTGCTGTTCAGCAGGAGCGCCGTCACCAGCAGCGCCAGACGCTGCACATTTTTCGCTCTCACCCGATTATCCCTGTTCATTATGTTGTTTTAGATCAACAACCCGCCGGGTATGTGGTTAACCACAATAGAGCTGACCCCGCCGCGATTTTTACACTGTAAATCATCAACATTGTTTATTCATCAAATGCAAAACAATGACGTGACAAATGTTTCGTTATTGCTGCGCGAGGGAAAAATATGGACAGCAGTAAACGACAGTTTCTGGCGCAGCTGGGCGTTCTCACCGCCGGCGCGTCTCTGGTGCCGCTGGCGGAGGCGAAATTTCCCTTTTCGCCGGCCCGCCGCGAAGGCGCCTCCGGTCATCGCTATGCCATGCTGGTTGACCTGCGACGCTGCATCGGCTGCCAGGCCTGCACCGTCAGTTGCGCAATCGAAAATCAGACGCCGCAGGGGGCGTTTCGTACTCACGTCAATCAGTATCAGGTGCAGTTGGGCGATCGGGTCACCAACGTCCTGCTACCGCGGCTGTGCAACCATTGTGATAACCCGCCCTGCGTGCCGGTCTGCCCGGTGCAGGCCACCTTTCAGCGCCAGGATGGCATTGTGGTGGTGGATAACACCCGCTGTGTCGGCTGCGCCTACTGCGTCCAGGCCTGCCCCTATGACGCGCGTTTTATCAACCATGAGACACAGACCGCCGATAAGTGCACCTTCTGCGTTCATCGCCTGGAAGCCGGTCTGCTCCCCGCCTGCGTCGAGTCCTGCGTCGGCGGCGCGCGGATCGTCGGCGATATCCAGGACCGTCAAAGCCGTATCTCGCAGACGCTCGCCCTGCACCATGACGCCATCAAGGTGCTGAAGCCGGAAAACGGTACCGTCCCCCACGTTTTCTATCTCGGACTGGACGAGGCGTTTGTTACCCCGCTGATGGGACATGCCCAACCCGCGCTCTGGCAGGAGGTATGAATGAGCCAAACCATGATCATTGAGGAAGTGCTGGCCCGTCCGCAGGAGGTGAGCTGGCTACCGTGGGCGGTGCAGTATTTCTTTTTCATCGGCATTGCCGCCTGCGCGGCGCTGTTTGGCTGCCTGCTTCACTGGCGCAAAAGACACGATGCGAAGCTGGAACGGCTGACGCTGCTGATTGCTCTGACCTGCGCGAGTACCGCGCCGCTGGCGCTGACGGCGGACCTGCATCAAACCGCCCGCTTCTGGCACTTTTACGCCTATCCCACGCCCTGGTCGTGGATGCCCTGGGGGGCGCTGTTTCTGCCGCTATTCACCCTCTTTCTGGGCCTGTGGTTTGCGGTACGGCAGTTAGGTCTGCTGCGCAAGAAAAGTGACAGTGTCACAAAATGGCTGGCGCTGGCCAGCGCGCTTACCGCGACGGGGCTGCTGCTTTACACCGGACGCGAAGTCTCCGTGGTTCAGGCCCGCCCGGTCTGGTTCAGCTACGCCTTTGTGCTGGCGATGTTCTTTAGTGCGCTGCAAACCTTTTTCGCCCTGCTGATTGTCGCGGTACGCAATGATTTTCAATGCCAAAGGCAGTTGGCGATATGGCAGCTCTCGGCGCTTATGCTGCTGGCCGTCATCGTGGCGATCTGGGTCAGCGGTGATACCCTTTCCGGCTCGGCTATTCGTCAGTGGCTGGTCATTTCGCCTTCAGCTCGTCATTACGCGATCGGCTGGCTGGCATGCTGGCTTATTTCATTGATCTTTTGCGCGCTTGCCCTGCGTTATCCACTGACGCTGCCCGTTCGCGCCCTGCTGACCGTCAGCGCCATGGCGCTGAGCTGGCTGATGCGCTGGACGCTGCTGATTCAGGGGCAAACCATCCCCAAATTTAATGCCCAGTTTAATCCCTATACCCTGCCGGTCGGTACCGACGGCTGGCTCGCTATCCTTGGCACATTCGGCCTGTGGATTGCGCTGCTCATTATTGTCCGTGAAACCGTAAACGGACTCGCAAGGAGAAGGCAACATGGCTAATTTAACCCGTCGTCAGTGGCTCAAAGTCGGCCTCGCCGCAGGCGGTCTGGCGTCTTTCGCCCTGAGCTATCGCGAGGTGGCAAAGCGCGCCCTTGACGGCCTGCTCAGCGGTACCTCCGGTAAAGTGACCCGCGATCGTATTTTCGCTAATGCGCTGATCCCGGAAGCCAATGTAAATACCGGCTGGCAACAAAATCCCCGGCAGGTTATCTCGATGACCCAATGTTTTGGCTGCTGGACGCAGTGCGGCGTTCGGGTGCGGGTGGATAGCGAGAAAGGCCAGGTACTGCGCATTGCCGGCAACCCTTACCACCCGCTTTCTCATGAGCACCACCTCGACTCTTCTATTCCTTTTTCAACCGCCATGGCGCAGCTGGCGGGTGAAAGCGGACTTGATGCCCGCTCTACCGCCTGCGCGCGCGGCGCCACGCAGCTCGAGGGACTCTATAGCCCGCTGCGGCTCCTTGAGCCGATGAAGCGCGCGGGTAAACGCGGCGAAGGGAAATGGCAGCGCATCAGCTTTGAACAACTGGTGAAAGAGGTGGTTGAAGGCGGCGATCTGTTTGGCGAGGGGCACGTTGATGGTCTGCGCGCGATTCACGATCCGATCGCCCCCGTTGACCCACGGCATCCGGGATTCGGCCCAAAAACCAACCAGCTACTGGTCACCAACACCAGCGACGACGGGCGCGATACCTTTTTACGCCGTTTTGCGCTGAACAGCTTCGGCAGTAAAAACTTCGGCGCACATGGTTCCTACTGCGGGCTGGCCTATCGCGCGGGCTCCGGCGCCTTAATGGGCGATCTGGATAAAAACCCGCACGTGAAGCCCGACTGGGATAACGTTGAGTTCGCCCTGTTTATGGGAACGTCGCCCGCCCAGTCAGGCAACCCCTTTAAACGCCAGGCCAGGCAGCTCGCCAGCGCCCGCCTGCGCAATGACTTTCAGTATGTGGTGGTCGCGCCGGCGCTGCCGCTCACCACGGTGATGGCAGACGATCGCGGGCACTGGCTGCCGGTGATCCCCGGGAGCGATTCGGCGCTGGCAATGGCGATGATTCGCTGGATTATCGAAAACCGGCGCTACAACGCCGATTACCTGGCGCTACCGGGCGCGCAGGCGATGCGGCAGGCCGCCGAAAAGAGCTGGACCAATGCGACCCACCTGGTCATCACCGATGACCAGCCGGAGCTGGCCGGACAGCATTTAACCCTTGCTCACCTGAATGCGGAGGGCGCCAGTGAACCGGTGGTGGTTAACGAAAGCGGTGACGTTGTCGCCGCCAGCGGCTGCCTGCGCGGCGCGCTCTTTGTAACGCGCCAGCTAACCCTGCCGGACGGGCTCAGCGTGACGGTCAAAAGCGGCTTCCAGCTGCTGAAAGAGTCCGCTGAAAAGCTCACCCTGGCACAGTACAGCCAGCAGTGCGGCGTCGCGGAAGATAAGATCGCGGCGCTGGCGGATGCCTTTACCCGTCATGGTCGTAAAGCCGCGGTCATTACCCACGGCGGCATGATGGCCGGCAACGGATTTTACAGCGCCTGGGCGGTCATGATGCTTAATGCGCTAATCGGTAATCTCAGCCTGGAAGGCGGCGTGTTTGTCGGCGGCGGCAAATTCAACGGCGCGACAGACGGCCCGCGTTACAACCTGGAGAGCTTTGCCGGTAAAGTGAAGCCGAAAGGGCTCAGCATCGCGCGCAGCAAAACCGCGTATGAATCCTCCGAAGAGTATCGCAGCAAGGCGGCGGCGGGCGTCTCCCCCTACCCGGCCAGAGCCCCGTGGTATCCGTTCGTCGCCGGACAGCTGACCGAGCTGCTGACCTCGGCGCTCGAAGGCTATCCCTATCCGCTGAAAGCGTGGATTTCCAATATGACCAACCCGCTGTACGGCGTGCCCGGGCTACGCGCGGTTGCGGAAGAAAAGCTAAAGGATCCGCAGCGGCTGCCGCTGTTTATCGCCATTGACGCCTTTATGAATGAAACTACCGCCCTGGCCGACTATATCGTTCCGGATACGCATAATTTCGAAAGCTGGGGATTCAGCGCGCCGTGGGCCGGCGTCGCCAGTAAGGCCACCACCGCCCGCTGGCCGGTCGTCCCTGCCGCCACCGCAAAAACCGCTGACGGTGAGCCAGCGTCAATGGAAGCATTTTGCATTGCGGTGGCGAAGCGTCTTAATCTGCCAGGATTTGGCGAAAACGCCATTACCGATGCTCAGGGTAACCGCTATCCACTCCACCGGGCTGAGGACTATTACCTGCGCATGGCCGCGAACATTGCGTTTCTGGGTAACGCGCCGGTTGCCGAAGCCATTAGCGAGGATCTGACGCTGACCGGGGTGCAGCGTATTCTGCCGGTTATCAACCAGACCCTGAAAGCGGACGAAGTGAGCCGGGTAGCCTTTGTCTACTCCCGCGGCGGGCGCTTCGCGCCGGACACAAGCGGTCGAGCGGAGAATCGCGTCGGTCAATTGTGGGAAAAACCGCTGCAAATATGGAACGCGGAGGTTGCCGCCCACCGCCACGCCATCACCGGCGAGCGATACAGCGGCTGCCCGGCATGGTATCCGGCCAGATTGTCCGACGGACGCGCTGTCGAAGCGCTTTTCCCGCGACAGCAGTGGCCGCTGAAGCTGATCTCGTTTAAATCCAATACTATGGCCAGCGCCTCGACGGTGATCCCGCGCCTGCATCACCTTAAGCCGACCAATCTGGTGGCGCTGAATCCGCTGGACGGCCAGCGCTACGGCCTGGCGCACGGCGACCGCGTACGAATTTCCACCCCCGGCGGCCAGGCTGAAGCCGTCATTAGCCTGTTAAGTGGCGTGATGCCCGGCGTTATCGCGATTGAACACGGCTACGGGCATCGCGAAATGGGCGCGGCGCGGCACATCCTCGACGGCAAGGCTATGCCTGTCGCAGAGCAGGTCAAATCAGGTATTAACCTTAACGATCTGGGATTCGCGGACCCCACGCGAGAGGTGAGCAACACCTGGCTTGACTGGGTCTCCGGCGCGGCGGTGCGTCAGGGGTTGCCGGCAAGGATTGAGCGGGTATAGCCCCCATCGCTTCACTGTCCGAACAACTGAGACCGTTAGGTTTGCGGTTAGCCTCCTGAAACAAAACGAATCAGGTAAACAGCAAACCTACCGGTCATTCTCAGTTAAAACCTTTCCCGGCCAGGGCTGGCGTTGAAATTATTGAAGTTAGCCGATCATTTTAGAGGAAGTTTGAATAACACATTGACGTTATTATCAATTTAGCATGACACAGCATTTTGAATATTCTTTTAAGAACTAGCTAGCTAATTTCCAACGCAGTGTATGACTCCGGCCTTTGCCCGTTTTAATACTTATCACGACTCCCGTTATTTCCATTTGGCATAGCAAGTAGCGCATGCTGTAAATACTCGTATCCATTTCATTTGCAATCTCACGCGTCGTTAACCAGATATCGTCCTCAGACCCGCTTCTATACATACGGCTCGTCATCAGACGCCTCATGCTCTGCAATACGCGGTGTTTGTCGTCCACCTCCACGATTGCGTCATCGAGTTTTTTGGTTTGCCATATGATGCCTTCATCATCAAGCTCCTGTTCGTATTGATTGACGACTTCAGAATACTTTTCGGAGATGGACTTCGTTCCCAACCACTGAGCAAAGTCACTGTATTTTTTTATATTGAGCTTGCGCATGATCGAACGTCGATAGCTACTGAGTGCTTTGATTGTACAGCCCATTTTTTGCGAGATGTCGTAATGCCCTAACCCCTGACTTAAATATCCTAACATCAATTGTTCTCTCCATGCCAACTGATAGGGACCAGGGCATCGGGCACAATTTGGTTTACGAAAATCCGGAGGGCCGCACATTAAGTCAGCGAAAAATAATGTAAATAACTTTCTACGAATAGTAGCCACCGAACTTCTCATTGTGATAACAGAATTTACGACCGGACAAACAATATTCCGATCATAATGATCATTGTGAGGATATACGCTCAACCACTTCTTCCCCAACATCATGAATTTATATTCATTTTGCGTTTGAAAATCATTACATCCCACCCAGTCGAATACTTTCTCTCCCGGTGAATGAATTTGTACAACCAGATCGGCCGCCATAGGTTCCTTAACCTTTGAAATGATAATTCTCCCGTGATATTCCTCTTCAAACAATTCTTTCAAAAGGAATATAAGTCCCGTAGAGAAATAATCATTCTCAGTTGCAATATACACTGGTAAATATGTTTTCTCGACAAAAGATACCATTGCGAACCTCCTTTGGCATTCATTTATAACATCCACCAACATGTATTTAATTTACAATAGGCATACAATTTAATAAAAACTATCGGACCTGTAATTAATTCATTAAAAGAAGTGTAAATTATTGATTGTTAAACTTACATTAACTGTTGATTAACTACGCGTATACTCCAGTGCTCTACATAAGAACCATTTTCACTTGGATCGCCATATTCATTTACTTTAACTGCTAATTCAGCTTCGCCATTTAAGCGCGTTTTTTCAACAACGATCTGTAACCAGTACGGCAGGTTAGTGAATTTTTCTTGCAGTACCAGACCTGAAATATCGGTATCAGCAATCAACGTTCCATCTGTGAGACGACGTGTAAACGAAATAGTTAATTCAGTTACCAACTCATTGTCCGGTAATAACGCTTCACCGCTATGAATAACCCGGAACCACGCCTCCTTATCGGCGGCCAGCGTACCTTCCTGCTTAATAAAGTTCTGCAACCACTCGCGATCGCGTACCTCCTTATCTTTAAGGGCTTTCTGAACAGCGTTAGCAACACGTTGATTGGCCCCGTTAAGGTATTGTTCGAAATCCTCCTGGGACAGCCGTCGCTCTCCGCGTAGCGTCTCCGTTATCCCTGCCAGAAACAATGTCCGATCAACCTGAACCCCCTGCTCACTTCGTTGTTCAAGCAATTCGATAATATCAAAACCCATCGCCATTCCGGCCGCAAAATCCTCTAATTCAGGTCCACTCGTAGGCAGAGGGGGGTATTGTGCCTCCTTCAGATTTTTTTGCATTTTCTGAGTTAACAGCTGCCACTGCGCGTTTCTTTCTTCCAGTTGCTCTACTCGCTTAAACAGTGAAAGGCGTTCTTTTTCAGCATTTCTCAGTCCCACTATTTCACGCTCATTATTCACTAAATTTTCGCTAATGCGTTTCATTTCTTCTTTCTGCACCAGGTACAAAGCCTTTACTTCTTTCTCTGAAGGGGTGGCAGCAATATGTTGGATCAACGATTTCAACCACCGGCCTAATGTACGTTCATTGGGAAAATACACTTCTGACTTACCTTCGTTATTTATTCCCTCACCCGTCATTACGCAGGCATCTTTTTGAGGATCGTTCAACGGAAGTGCAGGCGTTTTCTTAGCTTTCACTTCAGCCGTTCTACTTTTCGCTGGTACCGTTATTGTTTTTCCCGCAGTGGAAGGTCTGACTTTAATGTTTTGTTTAGCAGGCGATTTTTGCTGCGTCTCTGACGTTGGTCGCGACGCAGGGCGTTTTTCTTCCTGTGCCTGAGGTTGCGCTACGGATTTATTTTCTTCTTCGCGCTGAGTCCAGTCCCGGGCATAATTCAAAACATCCGCCTGCGCGCAAGGAACCATCGTGATACCGAGAATGAAGACTAAAGCATTCCTTGCCCGGTGACTCATTCGACCCTCGCTCCTGTTGGTTTGACGGCCAAACTGTTAAGCATTTCTCCACGGATCTCTGAACATAATTTTACCGCCTGAAATTTATACAAAGCATCAATGGCATGACGCGTTTCTGGATTTATTGCGTTACGAACGTTGGTATATCCCGAAGCGCCGTGCATAACTCGTTCAAAACGAGTTTTTAATTCGGTATATCTGAGTTGATTAACCGTTCCCAGCGCGCTTAATTCTTTTTCACACTGAACCATATCGACCTCCCCCTCAGAATTTGTCTGCGGCGCAACCGCTTCCTCAGGTGAAGTCACCAGTGATGGTGTTTTTTTAGGAACACAACCAGTTAAAAAAAATCCCATCATAATAATTGCGATAACGCCTGATTTAATCATAGTATTTTCAACTCCAGAAAATAGTTCATCGCAAGCTCTTCAATATCTTCACAGCATTGATTAATGCGTTCTGAAGGATGCAATGATGATGAATAAAAACCTATCCCTAATTAATCACCAGGAGATATTTGTTTTTATAAATAATTAACCGCCAAAATACCAGTGCCACTAATTGAACCTGTACTGGTAGGTGTACCACTGAGGGTTACTGTAATATTTAACGTATTTGTTTTACCTGTAGAAGTTCTATTTGTTTGCAACGCCTGATTATTAGCACTCACCGTTGCGGTGACCCCTCGGCCCAAATCAACTTTATTTCTGCCGGTGGTAGAAACATTACTCAGATATAAACTATAGCTCACACCTGCATCGCTACAGGCCATCACGACACTTTTGGTCATTGACTGCCCCGCTACCGCCGCCGGCGCCATATCACCAAAAGCAAAAGTGAGCGCGCTGGTGCTCATGCCACACCATTCAGGATCCGGTTCAGGATCAACCGTTCCAGGAAATCCAGGTTTGCATGGTTCTGCCAGCCCAGGTCGATAGACGGTATAAAAATCGCCCGTTCCGGGGTTTATTGCGCCAAAAATAAGACACGGAGGTGCCTGGGCTGGCCACGTTGAGGGCAGTGTTACGTTTGTTGTACCTGAGAAACCGTACTTCTGATAAAACCTTGCGGCCATTCTGTCATGCGTACATTGATACGCACTGGTAGTACAAAGATCTGTTGTAACATTACCCAGAGCATCACGCGTAGGATCGGTATTAGTGACCGTCATCAGTGGTGTTTTGGTTCCTCCACCGAACCAATGTCCATTCATTGAGGTCGACCAACCATAAATCATATATAAACCCCACGTTGTTGCTTGCGAGGAGGTTATTGAGGCAAAGGTCTGCGCATTCATATCTGCGGCCCAGTTAACCGCCACAGAACTACCATTGACTTGTAATGACTGCACGGTCGGGCATCCCCCTCCCTGATTGCCAAAGGCATTACAATTCGCTGCCAAAGCTGATTCAGACCATAACAGGGCATTGCCCAGAACAATCCCTGCTGTCAGCATCAATTTTTTCAACTTTCTCTTTTCCATAAGTCCCCTACCGCGTTAACTCGTATTTCAACCACGGATTCCGTTACAGATATTCCGCCTTCAGTGTCACCGTCGCTTCGAACGGCCCTTCGGCCAGCTCAATATTCGGCCTTTGCACCAACAACGCTTCGATTTTCGGCATCGCCGAAAGGCTGATTTCCACCGGCGAATCAAACGTAAACGGCTGGCCATCTCGCAGCATTTTCACGCCAAGGTTGCCTATATTCCCCATCGATGTGGCAACCGTCGCACGATCGGTGGTATCGAAGGTCGCCAGAGTTCCCCGTACGCTGAGCATCAGTTTCCAGTCTTTACCTGCGGTGCTGTCGCACACCAGGTTGTAAGCCACCTCTTTGCGGTAGATACCGTCACTGACCTTTTTGATCGACAGGCGATCGCCAAACGGCACATGAATGGTTTTATCATTGTCGATCGAGCACGGTGGCGGATTGACCAGCATCCCTTTAAAGATGACGTCTGCGTCACTGGCGGCCATCGCCGGACTGATGCCAACGAAAAGGATGTTGAGTAAAAGTGCGGACGCATTAGATAATCCTCATTGATAGCTAAACACCATGGTCGCGGAACCGTTAAATGCCCCGCCTGGTAGCGAAGCGTTGGTCTGCTTGACCGGAACCGCATACAGAGGTGGAGGGTTATTATCCGCATAGGTAAAACTCAGCACCCCGGTATTGGGAACAATCGTCGTTTTACTTGCGCCGTATACTTTAATCCCAAGTCCCGTTACATCTGTAGAAAACAGCTGGCTATTAAACGGTGCGCCGTTACCTTTGAGATTAATTTTTAACGTGTTACGAATCAGGTCTTTGCATTCCAATGTATAGATAATCGGCGTTTCGTAGTTCGCACCATCAATCCGAGTAGTCATTACCTCACCAAAATTCACCACAATCTGCTGATTGTTATTAATCACACAATCCGGTTCGACAATATTGCCGCTGATAGTCAGCGTGGTTGTCCCGCCGTCTGATGCCAGGCTGTACGGCGCTGCAACGATCAGGCAGCACAGAGCGGCACGTCGCCCAAACTTTCCTATTTTCACGTTCTGCCTCCCCCTCAGCTTTCAGGCGTGATAACCGGCTGCGCCTTGCAGACGGAACCAGTGCACTGGAATGGCAGCAAACGTAAGCTACCGTAATCATTAACAAACACCAGCACCGGTGTCGCCCCCAGTTCCATTGCTCCTGCGCTCAGTGTCGTCTGCGCCTTTGGCGCCACCATCACCGGTTCAAATCCTTCCTTGCCCTTTCCCTTCACGGCGCTGCGGCCTTCAACAAACGTCAGGTGATACGGCGTCGGGTTATTCAGCGTGTAGTTGTTGCCATTTTTGGCCAGCGTCACGTTCTGAATCCCGGGAAAAGTATCGGATTTCGAATCGACCTTTATAGATGCCGGACGCCAGAAAATTTTCAGCCGGGTCTGTAGCGCCAGCGTTAAGACGTTTGGCTTATCGCTGCGCGGTGGAATTTCGCGCAGGTTGAACCAGAACACGCTCTCCCTGTCTTTCGGCAGCTTACCGATATCCGGTAACACCTGAACACGCACCGCGCTTTTGGAACCGGCTTCGATGCGCTGTACCGGTGGCAGAACCATTAATGGACTCGTCACTTTGTTTTCTGACTCATCCTCTATCCAGGTCTGCGCCAGATAGGGCTCCTGAGTATTACGATTGGTCACGCTCATACTGACGCTTTTATCCCCTTCATTAACGATCACGCGTGAACGGTTAACCGTTAATGCCGCCTCGACAGGGAACAAAGAACTGACCGATAACGCTGCAACCGCGGCCAAAACGACGGTTTTCTTCATAACGAGCTACCTCTAGTCGTACTCCAGCAGAAATGTTGTCACGCATTCGAAGTCTCCTTCACGTACCCGGCTATGGACCGGTGCTGAGACAAAAGCCTGAAAATTTAAATGGGTATCACCCGCTGTCAGCGCTGCCGGACGCATGGCGGTATTGGGCAGCACCGGAGTACCATCCGCATCCTCAATGGCGATGGCGATCCCGCCCGCCGTACCGGTAACGGCGAATAGTCCTGGCTGATCGGCATCTTCTGTCCCCATGAACGTGACCTTTACGCTGCTTCCCAGAGAGAGGTCGCAGTTGATGAGCATGATGGAGAAACGCTCACGTTCACTCAGGTGATATTTGATAAACGTTTTCGACGGTATGTTGCGAAAATCAACAATCTGATCTTCTGAATCAACGTGCAGTTCACACGGGTCAGCCACCAGGTTGCCAGTGAAGTAAACATCCGTATCAGCATGCGTGGCCGGTACACTGACCAGCAGCAGCACGGGAAAAACCACCAGGCTTAGCGCTCGCGCTATGTGTCTTTTCATTATTCGTACTCCAGGCCGACATTCACGACGCTGCGCCATTCGTTGGCCATCAGCTGCGCAGGGAGACGCCACAGCTGCGCCTGAAACACCAGATCGTTACGCCCGGGGGTCAGGATCTGCGGCCGGCTTGACATACCAGGACGCAGGAGCTCACCCCGCTGGTCGCTCAATCTCAGCGCTACCCCTTTAACCCCTCCATGAACCCTGAAGAACCGACCATCCGTAGGATCCACTTCTCCGTAAATAGTCATTCTTACCGCGGACTGCCCATTAAGCATCAGCGAACCCCGCATTAACTGCTGGTCTCGCATAAACTGATACTCTCCTGGACAGCGATCTAATTTGATATATATCGCGACCGGCGTGGTGACCGAACCAGGTCGCTCCAGCCCCCAGGCAACAGTACTGCCCAAATCAATATCTTGCTCCGCCGATTCCGGCAACAGTACGCATGGAGACGCCACCAGCGTGCCCGTGGCGCGAATCCCACCGTTGAGGCCGTCGGTGTCCCAGTTTGCGGCGCTAGCGACAGAACCGACCCCGGCTGCTAATAGCCACAGAATCAAGGTAGTGCGGCCGAATCCATGTTTCATCAGGCATCTCCTGTGTCCTACACCAGCGTCCATCAGGATGCGGGTTTGGCTGCCGCACGGCAGACATTGCCGTTGCAGCTAAACGGCAAAGTGGGTTTACCGCCGAAGTCATTAATCGTGGTGACGTGCGGCGTCGTAAAGTGCGAACTGTTCACCATTACCGTCGATTTTGGCGCGACCATGACCGACTGAAATCCTTTCGCCACTGCCATATTCGGCGCGGGTGTAATACCTATCACCGTCATGTAATAAGGCGTCGGATTCTCCACCCGATATCCCCCGTTGACTTTCTGCAGCACCAGTTGGTTATCCCAACGGCTATACTTCTCCGGCAGGATGGCTTTTGGCCTATAGAACAACTTTATTTTGGTGTGCAGCGCCAGTTGCATCACATTAGGCCGATCGCTTTTCGGCGGAACTTCGCGCACGTTAAAATAAAAAAGGCTCTCTTTATCCTGAGGTAATAACGACGCATCCGGCATCGCATTGATACGCATTACGCTTTTACTCTTCGCCTCAAGACGCTGTAGCGGTGGCACCACGACCAACGGACCGCTTATTTTTTTCCCCTGCTCATCTTCAATCCATCCCTGTGCCAGGTAGGGCATTGAGGTGCTATCGTTAGTGATATTCAGGGAAATGCTCTTCTCTGAACCGGGAAAAATCGCCCGTGTTCTGTCCAGCGCTATCGCAGCCGTAGCATCATTCAGTAAGCCTGACGTCAGTGTTCCCAGCAGTATGGCCATCGCCGTTTTATTTACTTTCATTTCATCACCATTCACTTTCTCAGCCGCGAGATATCGGCTTGCATGGCAGTAACAACTGCTGTGCAGGGATGACACGCGGCAGTACGACTTCACACCGGGCGGAACCGCCCCAGTGCACGGTTAAATGTTCATCCGGATTCACGCCGGTCAACCAGGCCAGTCCGCCGTCGCTGACCATTCCCAGCTCGCGCTCTTTGGCGTTATGCACCGTCGCGCCAAAAGGAGGATGACGACCATCTTCCTGGCTGAGGATAGCGACCACTTTCGCGCCCTTTACCACATCGAAACGGCGGAACCCGATGGCGCCTTCAGTAAGCGCTAGCTCCGCAATTGGCGAGCCCGATGTCTCAACGTCATCTGGTAGGCGGTTTACATCGATTTCGGCACTGGTGCGGAAATAGTTCGGTACCCCCGGAATCACCGCAATACCAAAGGCGTTGCTATAACCCTGATAACCGACCGGCACCCCGCTTACCCCATCGGTGCTAACCATCATCCGGGTGCCGCCCTGCACTCCACCTGAGTGCAACGCCACGCCTTCCGCCGTTGCGGTCATTCCGCCGCTGGCTGAGAGACCAAACGAGGTGTACTGACTTTGCGCCCAGTTAAAGTTGGTGGTGACATCGGCCATGCTGCCAAGGTGCGAGTAATAGCCGCTCATCTGGCTACGCATCCCTTGCCCACCGCCCATGCTGTTACCGGCGTTAATGCGGTAATAATCATTATTTTCCAGGCGATCGCTCCAGCTGGCGTTTTGCGTATAGCGGTCGCGCGTGATGCTTCCGTTGTAACCCGCCGTGCCTGAACCTAAAGGCATCGTCAGGGAGATATAGGCACTATCGTCTTTGCGTCCGTTGAATTCACTGCGCGCCGCGTTAAGCGATAACGAAAGATGCCGCCAGTCGCCGAGGTCGAAATATTTGTTAAGCGAAACGCTATAGCGATCGGTCGCCGCGCGGTTCCAGTAAGTCTGATGCGACCAGTTAATACTGGTGGAGAGGCGCAGATCCTCGAAATTCTTGGTCGCCTGGATGGTATACAGCTCTTTACTGTTACCGATATAACCTTCCCGGTAGCGCATATCTAAATATTCACCCATGGTGAGATAATCGCGCTCGGAGAAGCGATAGCCGGCAAAAGTCACTTCGCTACTGAGTTCATCAAAACGTTTGGAGTAGCTGAGGCGCCAGGATCTTCCGTGACGATTTTTATCCCCAGGGAAGCGGGCGCTGGCATGGGTAACGTCAGCGGACAAGGTGCCATAGACGCTCATGTCACGCCCTGCCCCGAATGCCAGGCTGTTATAGTCCTGCGAGAAAATACCGCCGCCATACAGCGACCACGCATTCGTCAGGCCCCAGGAGAGCTCACCGGTAGCAAAATAAGGCCCCTGAGTACTATGGCGATAATCCCTTGGGCGACCGGTGGTCAGCTTGTAACGAAGCTGGCCGGGACGCGTCAGATAAGGAACCTGAGCGGTATCCACGGAAAATGTTTGAACCGAACCGTCCTGCTCTTCAACCCGCACATCCAGTCTGCCGGTCAGCGCGCTGCTCAACTCCTGAATACGGAATGGCCCCGCCGCAACGGTACTTTCATAGATCACTCGCCCCTGCTGAGTGATCGTAACCTTTGCGTTCGTCCGCGCAATTCCAGAAACTTCAGGGGCATAGCCGCGCAATTTAGGCGGGAGCTGGCTTTCATCGCTGACCAGAGATAACCCGGTGTAGCGCCACGAATCAAAAAGATCCGAAGAGAGGTAATCTTCACCGACGGTGAGTTTTGACATAATCACAGGTAGCGCGCGATAGGCGTAAAACCGGCTCCATTCAAATTCGCGGTTGGTGCTGTTTGGGCGGCAGGTGGTGTTGTAATAACTTCCCTGATAATCCCCGCGTAACCGCCAGGGGCCCAGGTTCACCCCGGTGGTCCCGCTGACGCTGGCACTTTGGCTCTGATTCCCGCGTCGCGGAAACGTGACGTTAGTGTTGAGGTTGTAATCAAACAGCAGACCGGGGATCCCGTCTTCCCAGCGGGAGATAGGCAACCAGGAAGCATCCTGATACTCAAGCCACGCCTGAGGAACGGAAATCTGCAAGGAGGATTCGGAAAGGTCGCCGCGTAAGACCATCCCCTCAAGCGCGGTGAAATCGGCACAACGACCGCCGTCAAGCCACTGAATCTTTTTGAGCGCATCTTCACGCAGCCCGAGCAAATTGACTTGTTCAGGCGTAAGGCAGGCTTCTACAACCAATTGGTCGTCACGCGTTTTCTCAATGAAAGTGACATCCTGATCGGAAATACCGTGATCGTTGAGACGCATACTGAGCGTGTAAGTTCCGGGCATAATATACCCGGCCCGAGAAAAGCGGGATAAATCGATATTTTCGCGGTCCTCAGAATCCAGAATATCCACATTAAACTCTACCGCCACAACCGGTGATGTAGAACCAAAAATGGCAATGGCAATGTAAACACCCAGACGCCGCAGGTAATAAGCTGGTGGTCTGCTTTTTTTCATTTTTTAAAATCCATTTATTGCCTGGTAGAATTCACCGATGGGAAGAGTCAATCCCGGAAATAATGTAGATGACAGATTCATCCATTTTTATCAATAATATTTCCCGTTACTGATAGGTCACCATGAATCGAATAATTCCGTACCAGTCACCTTCCGACAACGATTTTCCGCCGCGCACCAGCGATAATAAATAACGCAGTTCATTATTATCATTTTGTAACATGATGGCCGGCATCGGCACACCGTCTCGCGCTAAATCGCCAACCTGGCTGTGAATACGCAACCCAAGTCCGCGGGCTTCGCCATGAACTTTAAATATATCAGGACGAAATATTTCAGTTTCCCCACCAAAGGTGATATTTACGCTCTGCCACAACCCGCCGTTACTCCGTTCCAGTGAACAGTTCACCAAACGTATAGCGAAAGGTTTAATAATTGCTTTGCCTTCCTGGTCAAGGTCATTATAAGAAATTACCCCAAAGGGGATTTCCTGCCAAGTGTCATCAGTATGAATAGAGCAGGCTGATTCCTGAATTTGACCATTCATTGTGACGAGTCCCCTGCCCTGTTCGGATGCCACAGAGACGGAAGATATGCCCAATAAAAAACTTAATGTCAGGAAACGTGTAATTTTTACCATGACTGTGCTCCTGAATATCGGGCTGCAAACGCAGCCCGAATAAAACCACTTGAGAACAGGCTAAGACTTATTGATAAGCCAGGGTAAAGTTAGTTACTGCTTCAAAATCACCCGGAGTAACGTTAGTTACTGAAGCAATTTTTTCCAGGTAAGCGCTAAAGTTCAGCGTGTTGTTGCCAACGCCAAGAACACGACCTGCAGTAGGTTTATCTAAAGTCACTACCGTGCCAGAGTAATCCTGGATTCGAACACCAGCGCCAGAAGCCGTACCGGTAATACCCAGCATTTTCATGTCATTCGGGACGTTACCGCCATTGAAGTTGACTGTGACAGTGTTATACATCGGGTCGCCGTTTGAATCCTTGGCGAAGGAGCAGTTTTCCAGCTCAATATTGAATGGACGAGGAGTAGAGATACCGCCGTTATCCAAATGCGTATTGGAAATCTGACCCAGTTCGATACGCTGATCGCCGTAGCCATTTTTAATTGAGCATGGAGCATCAATAATCGAACCCCAGAAGGTGACCTTGCCGCTTCCCTGATCGGCCTGAGCTGCGAAAGAGGCGACACCCATAGTGAGAACAACAGCAGATGCAATTTTGCTAATTTTCATAATACATTCCGTTATATTAAAAGTTACTGGATAACCATCCTGAAAATAACCCTCGAAGTAAAAATGCACATAGAGAATGATAATATAAACTCTCTATCTTCTTGAGTTACATGTATTCCTGACAGCGAATTAATACTAACGTGAAAAACCTGAAGGTTAAATATATACGTTTACAAAATTAGGCATTACGAGCTAATGATTTTACATATGAATATTTAACAGGATATTATCCTGTGACAGCAACAAAATACGACAACATGTATAAGGATGTTTCAATAAATATAATAAAGCGTATTTTCACACGCTGATATAATCATTATCATTATCGTCAGATATCAAAAAACCCTTATTTTTCAAAAAACTAAGTAAATTCAAGTAAAGCGATGGGATAATAGGAATAGATGATGAGAAAATTCCTAATTTGTATTTACAAGAAAATCGTACTTGAACGATGAAAAATCCTATAAAATGATTTTTTTTGATTATTGCAAGAGGTTAGTAGAGAGGGTTTTATACCAACCAGTCAAATTCCTCACTCATAAAGCAGTAAACTTATATAGATAAGTCGCAGATGTGATAATGATCTGAAGCAACATTTGTTGCTGAATTTCATGTGAGCAATGAGCAATCTCACGATTGCCAACCCTGGGTCGGCATCATCGTTCACTTCTTAATTCAGCAAGACTGCGCCTTGTTAGTATCGAGCATCCATATTCGACGCGCTACTTTGTTGATTTAGCGAAGAACGCCGGAAACGACGCCACATCATCACCTCAATGGGGACATGCATTTCTCTCGAATTACCCTTCCCCCATCTCCAGCGCCTGCGACAGCGTCATAAAATTCTGCGGGGTTTCGTCCAGGTTGAGCTGCTGCAGTAGGTCGTTAAGATGCTCTCGCATCAGATCCTGGGCGCGAAGCGAATCCCCGGCCTTCAGCGCGGCAATGATATTGCTGTGTTCATCGCACTGACAATGCGTCGTCACATCCTGCTGATAGAGCATTACAATCAACGAACTCAGTACCATTAAATTATTCAGGATATCGCGCAGCACGTCATTATCAGCGATTCTTGCCATCAGCTCGTGGAATGCACCCAGCTCATAAACAATACGCCGCCGATCCTGCGCGTGCAGCGACTGGTGCTCGTTGTGCTGTTGACAGGCGATCTCTTCGGCGAAAAGCGCCATTTTCTCCGGCGTGATGCAGGACATAATCGCGCACTCGATGGCGTTACGGGCAATAAAAACCTCGCGGGCCTGTTTTGCCGTTGGCCGCGCAACCATTGCCCCGTAATTCGGTTCAATCGTCACAATCCCCTGGCCAGCCATCCGCTGAAGCGCGGTCTGCACATGATTACGGTTAGCCTGTAGCGCCTCAACAATTTGCGCTTCAATCAAACGCGTCCCTGGACGCAGCTTATGCTGCCCAATAGCCTGGGTGAGCGCTTCCACCACCCGATTCACTTCACGCTGCTTCGGCGTCAATTTTTCACTCATTTCGTTCTCTACCCTGGTTTACTCTCTGATCCAGACTCTTTTCCCACGAAAGTAGACCGCCTCAACGGCAGGCAAGCGCGCAACAACTTGCGCCGAACAGGCAGCATTCAACAAGATAAAACTGGCCTCATCGTTGAGTTTCGGCCATACCCTCTCGCCACTGTCGGCTAAAGGTAAACAATTGCCGGTGGCGATAGCCAGCGCCCGGCTCAGCTCAAACTCCGTACCGCGAGTATAAAGCCGCGCCCAGTCATGCGCTTTTTCCAGCATACTGGCCGAACCAAACGGCGACCAGTGATCGATAACGCTATCAGTACCACTTAACAACCGTACGCCGCGCTCGCGCAAAAACGGCAGCGGCATGACATCCTTGCCTATCGGCAGACAGGTCGCCAGCGATACGCCAAGCGCCGCCATCCTGCCTGCCAGTTCGCTAAGCTCCTCGCGATCAATTTGCGCCAGGCAATAAGCGTGGCTCAGCGTCAGCTTCCCTCGCAGCACCGGCTCCTGCTCCAGAGCATCCAGTAAATAGCGGATACAGGCAATGCCGGTGGATTTATCCTCATGCAGATGGTAATCAATACCCTTTCCCGCTTCGACGGCCAGTTCCAGGGTCGCCTCCAGCGAACGGACCATATCGCCATCGACTTTTGACGGATCCAGGCCACCGACCCACTCACACCCCATAGCCAGCGCTTTGCGCATCAGCGACAGCGAGCCTGAACGCAATAGCCCGTGCTGCGGGAACGCCACAATCTCACACTGTAACTGCTCCCGCCAGGGTGCCAACGCCTCCAGCAAATGCCGCAAGCTTTGCAGGCCGCTTACCGGCTCGATATTGCAATGACTACGAACATAAGTTGTTCCCTGCTGCTGTAATAACTGAAGAAGCGCGTGGGTGCGCTGTACCGAGGTCGGTAGCAGCTCAGGCAGTATCTCCTGCTCAAGAGCGATCATCTCAAAGATGTCCTGCGCCCCGTTCTCCCGCGCCGCTCGCCATGGACCGCCATAAAAGGTTTTATCCAGATGGATATGCTCATCGCGGGTAACCGGCAGCATCAGATATCCTCTGCCATCCTGCGCCGCAACGCCTGGCAAGCGCTGTGTACCGGCGTAAAGCGCGTTAATTCTGCCGTCGATAATATCGAGGGTAAACTCTGCGCCTTCGGTTCCCTGCACAACGCCCTGACGACGAATAAAGCCCTGCTCAAGGCGCACGTGAGTCAATAAATAGCGCTCATTCATCGGCGTGCCTCCGCAGGCAGAGAGGAAAGGTAGACGGGACAATTTCGGTAAGCGGCGGGTGGTTAACCGTACGTTCCGGGTAGCTGTCCAGGAGATGGGCAAAAACGCGCTGCGATTCAGCATGCAGGTCCGCGAAGTCATAACCCGCCTGAACCAGACGGCCCTCCCAATATACCTTACGCCCGGCAATGATTGTTCCGCTAACATCGCGCCCGTTGCCGCTGAGCACCAGCGCGGCGATAGGGTCGAATATCTGACCTAATGCGGGCTGCGTCAGATCCACCACGATCATATCCGCCTGGCAGCCAGCTGCGAGCCGCCCCAGGTCGTCACGCCCCAGCGCCTGCGCTCCGCCAAGGGTGGCCATGCGGTAGTAATCGGCGCTGCTGGCAGCTGACATGTCGCCGGTCACGACTCGCGTCAGGATCGTACCCAGATGCATATTGCTGAACATATCCGGCGGGAATGTATCGGTGCCGAGCGCCATATTGACCCCAGCGGCCTTAAGCTGCGGATACTGTTCAAGATATTTTGCATGACGCCCGGATACCAGCGGACAGGAAACCACCGTCGCCCCGGAGCGCGCCAGACGCTCAATGTCCTGCGCTATTCGTGGCGCGCTGGGCTCAGCACCGCCCAGATACTGGCCGTGTGGTAACAGCATATGTCGGTTTAACAGCCCGGCGTCTTCCAGTACCTCCAGCGAACTCTTGCCATTATAGCGGCGAGCAATTTCGTTGATTTCCAGCTCACTCTGACAGCAGTGCAGCCGCGTCGGGCAGCCTAACTCATGCACCAACCCGGCCAGTTCGCTGAGCCACTGCGGATCGCCACCTTCTATTCTGTCCGGCGCCAGCATTCCGCTGATGGTCGGAACGTCACGCTGCTGCAAACGCAGGAAAAAGCGTTGTGCGTCATTAAGGCCGCGTCTGGCCTGCTCGCGGTCTTCCCGACGGCTGAAGTGCCCTGCAGCATCGGTGACATAATATCCGGACATAAACGCCGGGCCGAGCCAGGCGCGCGCGCCGAGAGACTCGGCGACGTCCGCCGCATAAAGATATTCGTCGAAATCTTCCGCCCACTGGCGATAGAGAATTGACGTTATTGGCGCAAAGCTGGTAATCCCGTTGCGCAGTAGCTGGCTGTAAGCATAACGTTTGGCGAAATCGAGCTGTTCGCGGGTATACAGGTCGCGGCGTCGCCAGTCATCCGCAACGATCCGTCCTTTTTGCCAGCCAGGCTGGTTATCAAACGCCAGTACGGTGGTATCTAAATCGCCCAGCGCGTCCAGGTCTATAAAACCAGGGCCAACCAGACTGTTGCCAACGTGAATCTCTTCATCAACAGGGCCCGGATAATCGTGGCCAACAAAGAGGATTTTATCTCCCTGATAGACCACTTCACCGTCGGCATACAGGCAGTGATCGCCCTCGCGGTAACCCACCACCCAGGCGGCGCAAATACGCGTTATTTTCTCACTCATCAAAACAGGCACTCCCCGTTTTCCGCTGCCAGCACGCCGCCTTTAAACACTTTCCGCTCGCGCGGAGCTTCCACCAGCGCTTCCACCATACTGCGACCGGGGATCAGTACCAGGTCCGCGCGACAGCCAGGCTCAAGTCCGTAATGTTCCAACGCCATGACCCGCGCGCCGCCGTGGGTCACGCTACGGGCGGCGCGCGAGATTTCACTATCTTTACGCCAGCGGTAACGCAGACCCATAGTCACTGCCCGCTGAATCATATCGCCGTTACCGTAAGGGCTCCAGGTATCGCGTACGCCATCATTCCCGGCGCATATCGCAACCCCTACGCTATCGAGCAGTTCCCACGGCGGCACGGCAATATCGGCAGGCGCGGTTGTTGCAACGCTGACGCCCAGCTCTGCCATCTCTTCGGCAAATCGCTGCTGACGAGCGGGTTCCAGCATCCCCAGACAAAAACCGTGGCTGATGGTGACCGCATTCTGCTTCTGATAACGGCGAATAAACGCCAGGATCAGCTCAAGGCTAAATGCGCCGAGTTCACCGCGTTCGTGCAGATGAATATCGATTTTTTTATTATGCTGGCAGGCCAGTCTAAAAATGATATCCAGATGGCGCTGCGGGTCGCGGTCAAAAGCGCACGGGTCCAGACCGCCGATCAGATCCGCCCCCATTTCCAGCGCCCGATCCAGAAGGGCTTCACTGCCAGGGTTTTGCAAAATACCGCTTTGCGGAAAAGCAACAATCTCGATATCGACCTGCTGCGCCAGAATTCTGCGAGTCTCAAGCACCCCTTCAAGATTGGCCAGGCCAATTTCATTATCAATATCCACATGGGTACGGATAAACGAGGTGCCCGCGGCAATACCTCGCCGGGCGATACGCTCGGACTGGATCTGAGCATCGGGCATTCGTTCATGCCGATAGGCGCGTTCGTTGGCAATGATTGCCGCCAAATCGCGCGGAACGTCGTTGACGTACCACTCACGTCCCAGCAGCGTTTTATCCAGATGCGCATGACCATCCACCAGACCGGGAAAGACCTGATAACCGCGGCCGTCAACCACAGTCGCCTCTTCAGGAGGTTCCAGCTCTGCCGCTCGGGCGGCAATCTTTCCCTCCTCAAGCAGCAGATCAACGGGTGAAGAGCAGTCAAAAGGCGTGACGCCTTTAAGCAAAATGGTGGTCATCTACGATACCTTCGCAAGTGGAATAGAGGCGGAACCGGCCATCACTTCGATCGGGAAATGGCATTCCAGTTGATGATTATCGCTAAGGCTGTGCGCGGGCGGCATGGCCTGGTGGCACAGCGGTTTAGCATAGGGGCAACGCGGTGCGAACGCGCAGCCTGGCGGTGGCGCCAGCGGGCTGGGCGCTTCTCCGCGTATCGGTTCGCGCGCGCTGGATGGCGCATCAAACTGTGGGATAGCTGCCATCAACATGCGCGTATAAGGGTGCGCCGGATGGGTGAAGATCTCCTCTACGCTGCCCTGCTCAACCAATCTCCCGAGATACATCACGCCGACCCTGTCGGAGATATGGGAGATCACCGCCATATTATGGCTGATAAAAAAGTAGGTCAGGCCGTTTTCCCGTTGCAGTTTGCGCATCAGGTTGAGCACCTGGGCCTGAACCGACACATCCAGAGCCGATGTCGGTTCGTCGCAAATCAGAAAACCTGGCTGTGTTGCCAGCGCGCGGGCAATGGAAATCCTCTGGCGCTGGCCGCCGGAGAATTCATGGGGAAATTTATCCAGATCACCGGCGGAAAGACCAACCTGGGTCAGCAGGTCGCCGCAGTATTCCCGAGCCTGGCGCGTGGTACCGACCTTTTTCGCCAGCACCAGCGGTTCCGCCAGCGAGCGGCCGATGCGCCAGCGCGGATTCAGGCTGGCATAGGGATCCTGAAAGATCATCTGGGTGCCATTTTGCCCCACAGTTCCAGCCATTTGCGGGCTGCGCCAGGCATAGTTTATTTCACCGGAGGCAGGTTGATAGAGTCCGGCCAGCGCACGGGCGACTGTCGATTTTCCGCACCCCGACTCGCCCACGATGCTGAACGTCTCTCCCTGACGGATAGAGAGACTGATACCGCGTACCGCATGCAGCGTTTTTTTCGCCGCCGGACGAAACAGCGACGTTTTTTTCTCCCGCCCCAGATTGAAGCGAATATGCAGGTCGCGAATGGTCACAACTTCCGGGGCCAGGCCCGACGGCTCGTTCATAGCGGTTCTCCTTGCGGATGAAAACAGGCCAACTCAGCCCGGTGTCGCTGCTGCATCTTTGGCTGGTGGTCGCGGCATTGCGCGCTGGCATGCAGACAGCGTGAATGGAAAGCGCAGCCCTGCGGCAGCGCATTCAGACGCGGCATCGCGCCATCAATTTGCGTCAGGTATTCGCGACGCTCGCTCATTGATGGAATGGACTGAATCAGTCCCCGGGTGTAGGGGTGTTGAGGATGACGAACCACCTGCGCGATCGGTCCGGTTTCAACAATCCGCCCGGCGTACATCACCGCCACTCTTGAGCACACCTCCGCCACCACGCCCATATCATGGGTAATGAGCATCACGGCGGTGCCGTGCTGTTCGCACAAACGACGCAGTACGCCCAGAACCTGAGCCTGCACCGATACATCCAGCGCGGTGGTCGGTTCATCGGCAATCACCAGTTGCGGGTCAACGCACAGCGCCAGCGCAATGACCACGCGCTGACGCATTCCACCCGAGAGCTGGTGTGGATATTGATCGATACGCTGACGTGGGCTATTAATTCCCACTTCAGTAAGCAGGGAAACCGCGCGCTCCCGCGCCTCGTTTGCCGATAAAGGAAGATGGGTACGAATGGTTTCTATCAGCTGCTGCCCGATGGTCAAAACCGGGTTCAGGCTGGTGAGCGGATCCTGAAAAATACAGCCTATTGCCTTACCACGCAGCAGGCGCCTGGCTTCTTCGTCAAGGTTATCGATGCGTCGATTGGCAAACCAGATTTCACCCGCCCGAATGCGTCCGGGACTTTGCAGCAACCCGGCAATCGCCGCACCAGTCAGGGATTTCCCCGCGCCCGACTCGCCGACCATACCGAGGATCTCTCCTGGCTGCATCGATAGCGTCAACTCATGAATCGCCTGGAGGTTGCCTTTGCGATGCAGGAATTCAATGCTCAAATTTTTCACTTCCAGTAACGCCTGTGGAGAAGCCGTCATTATCTTTCCTCTTTAGCGCAGCTTAGGGTTGAGCGCGTTGAGCAACCAGTCGCCGAGAACGTTAAACGCCAGCGAAAGTATGACCAACAGCGTGGCCGGGAACAGAACGATCCACCATTGCCCGGAAAAGAGGTACTGATTGCCTTCATTAATAAGTGTTCCCAGCGAAGGCTGGTCTGGAGGCATTCCGACGCCGAGAAATGACATGGTGGCTTCGGTGAGAATCGCAACACCCAGATGTAGGGTCGCCATCACCAACACCGGGCGCATGACGTTGGGCACAATGTGCGCCAGCATGATATGCAGATGGCTGCCGCCGCTAATTTGAGAGGCCATAACATATTCCCGCCCTTTCTCCAGTAAGGTCAGGCCGCGTACCGTGCGGGCGTACTGCATCCATCCGGTCAGAGCGATAGCGCCAATCAGGATAGCCGGGGCAAAATGGCCGATATACTCTTTCGGAATTGCCACGCGAGCCACCCCGCTGACCAGTAGCGTGAACATGATGGTAGGAATACTGAGCATAGCGTCAGCAAACCGCATGATCAGCGTATCCACGATGCCGCCGAAATACCCGCTCAGTACCCCCAACCCCACACCAATAGCCACCGAAGCCAGAACGCTCAGGCCACCGATAATCAGCGAAATATTCAGCCCATAAAGCATCAGGGAGAGTATATCTCGCCCCTGAACATCGGTGCCCAACCAGAAGCGCGGATCGCCGCCACTCATCCATGCGGGCGGTAGTTCTGAATCCATTAAGTCAAAACCAGCGGTATCAAAAACATTATGCGGCGCAATCCAGTGGCTGAATAATGAGCAAAGTAAAATCAACATACAGCAGGTGAAAGCGATGACCGCGCTTTTACTTTTCCAGAATAGCCATAAAAAATCGCTATCAATAAAGGCGCGCCAGCGCGCTGCGATTCGGGGAGCCAGTTTTTGCCCGGCCGTCGTATTTGAATAATGACGAGTTTGCATCACGGTTCCTTATTGCGCACGCATACGGGGGTCAATCAGATAATAAAGCAGATCGACGATGGTATTTATCATAATAAATATCAGAGCGATGAATAATAGGTAGCCGGATAGCACCGGGACATCGACATAGTTGATCGACTGAATAAGTAATAGTCCCATACCCGGCCATTGAAAAACGGTCTCAATCACTATTGCAAAGGCGATTAGCCCACCAATTTGCAAACCAATTACCGTGACAACCGGCAATAAGGCATTACGCAGCGCATGGCGAAACCAGATACGGTAATTCTCAATGCCGCGTGCGCGCGCAAATTTAATATAATCAGCCTTCATCACTTCCAGCATTTCTGTTCGTACCAGACGCATAATGATGGTAATCATCGACAGCGCCAGGGAAAGCGCCGGAAGCACAATCGAGCGCCAGCCTGATGCGGTCAGCAAACCAGTCGACCAGAAACCTATTTTAACGGTTTCACCGCGGCCGCTGGAGGGAAACCAACCCAGCCATACTGAAAACACGATAATCAGCATAATACCAATAAGAAACCACGGCAGCGAAACCCCAATCAACGAGAGAATTTGCACCCCCTCACGCAATAGTTTATTGCGCGTAATGGCGACCCAAACGCCAAGCGGAAAGCCGGCTGCCAGCGATATTATGACCGCGACAAACACCAGTTCCAGCGTGGCCGGCAGTCGCTCCATAATCAGTTGAAAGACAGATACCTGGTTGTAATATGAAATGCCGAAATTACCGTGAAGTAAACGGGAAAGATAATGTAAGAACTGCACAAAAACCGGATCATTTAATCCCAGGCTGGCGCGTAGTTGCATTCGTTCTACTTCCGTGGCGCTTTCCGGCAGCATATTTGCCACCGGGTCACCAAGATACTGAAACAGAATAAACGAGATCAGTGCTACGCCGGCCAGTAACATCGCAGCCTGAAACAGCTTACGCAATAAAAAGAACATTATTGCCTCCGGATAAAAATAAATGTCTGCGCTGATAAACGGGGACCGACGCCATCGAATTACCCAGCAGGCAACCCGAAGATGTTTATCCCCAATGAATAAACGAGCAAGAAAAATTAATTATGGTGTAACGTTAGCGTACCACAGGCGCTGTACATTATCTGGCGTCTGTTTTAATTGTAGATTTTTACTCAGTGCCCATACCACAGGTTCGAAATGCATCGGTAAAAAAGGCAAATCTTTATTAGCAATTGCCACCGCCTGGCTAAGTAGCGCAATACGTTTTTTATTATCCAGCTCACCGACCGATTGATCGATAAGCTTGTCGGCTTCGCTATTGCTGTAGCGCGGAATATTAAAGGTGCCCATATTTTTGCCATCGTTAGTATGCAATAGCTGAACTGCGACGCTATAGGGGTCCATAATCGGCAGGTTTGCCCATCCTAACACCCCCACGTCGGTACGGCCATTGACCAGAATCGGATCGTAGACGCTGGCTGGATGGACGTTGAGGTTGGTTTTCACGCCAATCTTTGCCCAGAAGCTTTGTACCGCCTGGCACCATTGTGCCGCATTAATATAGGTGCCCTCAGGGCAATCAAAGGCCAGATTAAACCCGTTTGGATACCCCGCCTCGGCCAGTAATGCCCTGGCTTTTTGCGGATCAAACGGGATATCCGGACTGCTGGCGGCGTTGTAACCCGGAATATCCGGCGCCAGATAGTTATTGGTGGGCTTTGTCAGCCCACGCATAACCTTCTGGGTAATCGCCTCGCGATTAATCGCCATCAGTAAAGCCTGGCGGACACGCAAATCTTTCAGCGGGTTCTCGGCTTTGTCATTCTTAGCATTGAGCTTATCGCGCATATTGAGGCTTAAATAGTCCACCCGCAGCGAAGGGCTGATCTGCATATTGATCCGGGAATTGCTCTGCAGGCGCGGAATATCCTGTAGCGGGACCGACGTCACCAGGTCGTACTCTCCCGCCAGCAGCCCTGACAGGCGCGTAGCGTCGGAGGTCACCGGTTTGAAAATAATTTTATCGATGTTGCCGCCGTGGGCCGCGTTCCACCAGTTCGGGTTACGCACCAGCACCATCTGGGTGTCCCGCTGGCGGCTTTGCAGAATAAATGGCCCGGTGCCGTTAGTGTTATTGGTAGCGTACCCCTCCGTTCCCTGGCTGATATCGGTTGGCTTGAGTGCGTTGTGCTCCGCCAGCCACTCTTTATCCATGATCATCACGCCGGTCAGTTCATTCAGCGCGATACCGGTTTTCTTCACCAGATGGATATCGACGGTATATTTGTCGACGGCCACGGCATCCTTAATCGTCGAAGCGTTAGCACGGATCCCTGATGCAGGGTCGGTCACTCGGGCAACCGAAGCGACAACATCATCGGCGGTAAAGTCATTGCCGTTATGAAATTTGACGCCTTCACGCAGCTTAAAACGAATTGTCGTATCGTCGGTCTGCTGCCAGCTGGTTGCCAGCCACGGTTGAATTTGCAAATTATCATCGCGCTGCACCAGCGCTTCATAGATATGGTTCTGAAAGGTTAATGCCTTGGTAGAGGCGTAGGCATCCGGATCCAGCGTTGGGATGTCGGCATCGGTCGCCCAGCGAACCACATTCTCCGCGCTCGCCTGCTGGCTCATCAGTCCGATAACGCTTACAGCCAGCAGCGATAACACTATTTTTTTCATCATGCACCACTCGAGTTGTTTGCTAATAACATTGCTAGCAATTGCAATAACGATGCCAGGTCGTTTATTTTTGCTGCAATTGATGCGCAAGGATCCATTCGGCGCTGTCATTCCAGACGTCCATCATGGTTATCTCCCCGCCCTTCACTTCATAGCGGTCAAGATAGCGGTTTCCTTCAAACTCACGTCCGTCCGGCCAGCAACCATAGAGGGTGCCGGTGCAGTAGATCACCGTGTGATCGTCACCTTTCGCCATCCATTCGAATTCGCCGGGCTGTTTCTTAACCCAGCGGTAACGGTCAGCATTAAACGCGGTGACCTCATGGACACGAGCCATCCGCCGCTTACCGGTAAAGGTGATCTGCACGTTTTCCGCCATCAGCGCAGCGGCGCGATCGGGGTCCGGCGCCATTGACGCCTCCAGGAAGTTTTTTACAATCTCAACGGCCTGCTCATGTACGCTTGTCATTCTTCTCTCCTCAATGAAATGCACTGCTAAGGTTCAATTGGTGCGTTTACGGTGCAAACCTTGCTTCGTTATGAAGCCTCTGACAGATAGCGAGCGGCGATGTCACCCGGAGTGGTTAGCCAGACGTCATCGCACTGGGCGACCAGTCGCGTCAGGGTTTGCTTTAAGTGATAAAAACGGAAAGGCTGGCCAACGATATAGGGGTGCAGCGCAATGCCCATTATTTGCGGCTGCTGGCGGCTACGCTGGTGGAGCTCGCTGAACTGATCCTCAACCATCCGGCAAAAGGTCTCGATGGAGACGCCGTTGGGAATGATGGTCGGAATATCGTTGATTTCCTGCGGATAAGGTACCGACAGTAACGTTCCGCTGGCGGTTTGCATGGGGGTCGGCATATCGTCGTGCGCCCAGTTCAGGTTATAGCTGAACCCGTGGCGGTGAAGAAAATCAGGAGTCTGGTGGCTTTCAGAAATCCACGGAGAGAGCCACCCCGCAACCGGTTTACCCTGAAATTCACTCAACCGCTGCTGGCAGTAGCTAATCAGATGTTCTTCATCCGCCGGGGCCAGATCGCCCTGGCGCTGAGAGTTGGTGTGCCCATGAGCGATCAGTTCGCTTCCGGGCAGCGAAAGCCATCGATACAAAAGGTCCGGGCAGTAATCCAGAATGGCCGTGTTACTGATAACCGCAGGTGGAATCGTCAGTTCAGCAAACAGATCGGCCAAATACCAGGCGCCAACCCGGTTCCCGTAATCTCGCCAGCTATAGTTGAGAATATCGAGTTGATTTGCCGCCTGTGAGAGCTTTGCTCCCTCCTGACAGCCAAACGCGAAGTGTTCGAGGTTGATAGCCACATACAGTGCGAGCCGTTTCCCTTCCGGCCAGCTGACTGCCGGAGTATCCGCGGCAGAACGCCACGGGAAACGCTGGTGATAGTTAAGCTCCCAGAGGATGTCAGGTGTCGGCATAGCGATATCTCTTGTTTAGGGGGTGATAGCGGGTTAACAGCAACATCTGTACCAAGATAGCATTATTGCTAGCAATGAATGCAAAATGAGAAGATTTCATACCCGCAGAGGAAGTGGTGTTATTTGGCTTGTTCCTTGTTATTCTGCGGAATTGTTGCCCAGGCGACTATTATTCAGCGTACTGATTATCCAGAGGCTGGCCTGATCGCGACACTGTTGTTGCCGATTCATTATCCAGTTAGTAAAAACGGAGAACGGCAAGCTTATTTACGCCTGCCATGCAGGTGTTTTTTTACAGGGAGAATGACCGTGAGATTTGCATCAGTCCCTTTTAATCAGAATCAGGTGGGTTGGCCCCTGAATGAGATTGACCGTCAAATACAACCGCAGCTGAGCGGCGACATTAAAGCTGACTGGGTGGTTATCGGCTCCGGCTATGCCGGCGTAAGCTTTGCCCGCAGGCTGGCCAGCCTCAATCCGCAGCTGAACATCGTGCTCATCGATGCCGAATGCGCCGCGACCAGCTCCTCGGCGCGAAATTCCGGCTTTATCATCGGCCTGCCGCACAATATCGGCAGCTCTACCGCCGAGCTGAAAAAAGCGCAGGATTACCGCGCCCTGCTCCAGGAGGGGATCCGCCTGCTCGATGAAACGGTGACCGAGCACCAGATTGCCTGCGAATGGGAAAACGTCGGGAAATACCACTGCCAGATAGATCCGTCCAGCGAAGCCATTATGCAGGAGTATGTGGATAACCTGCAGCTGATGCAGGAGCCTTACAGCATGCTAAACAGCGAAGAGCTGTTTCAGAAGTTAGGTACACGGATTTACAGTAAAGGTATCTATACTCCCGGCTGTATTCTGGTGAACCCGGCAAAGTTAATTGCCGGACTCGCGCGCCATTTGCCGGATAATGTGACGGTTTACCACCAGACCCCGGCGCTGGCGATAAATAGCGAAAATGGTGGCATCCGTGTCACCACCCTGCAGGGCACGATCCGCGCAGGTCAGGTCATGCTGGCTACCAATGCGCTCTCCCGCGAACTCTCACCAACAATGACTCGCCAGGCGTCGATGGCGACCTATGCCAGCATCACCGCTCCGCTTAGCCCCGAGCAGCGTCAGCGTCTGCCGGCGATGCAAAGCTGGGGACTAACGCCGGTGAACGCGATCGCTGGCGCTACGCTGCGCTATACCCACGATCATCGTTTTCTGATCCGCCAGCATGTCGATCCTGCGCTGCGCGGCATGATTACCGCCGGACAAACCGCCAGGGCGGCGCGGCAGCATCTGGCGCTATTTCGCAATGCGTACCCGCAGCTGCAGGATGTGCCGCTGGAGCGGACCTGGTCCGGGACTATCAGCGTGACCCGCAACGGCGCGCCGGTCTGGGGAGAGCTTGCGCCGAAGGTATGGACAGCCGGAGGCTGTAACGGCGCCGGGGTATCCAAACAAACCATCGCCGGGACGCTTCTTGCCGATCTGGCGATGGGGCAGGACAACCCGCTGATCGCCGCCATGCAGTCGCTCGGCCAGGCAAACTTTATGCCGCCATCCCCATTCCTGGATGTCGGCGTAGCCGGGGCGTTATTGAAAGAGCGCTATATGGGCCGTAAAGAAACGGCCATGTAGTCTCCCGGGAGGGGGACACACAGGTTTCAGCAGCATAGCTGAAACCTGTTGGTCGGTTAGTCAGGGATGGTTTCCCCTTTACGCAGGGTCAGGACTTCAAATCCATCGGCTGTAACCGCAACGGTATGCTCCCACTGCGCGGACAGCTTTTTATCGCGGGTGACCACCGTCCAGCCATCTTTTTTGGTTTTAATTCGGCTGTCGCCCTGATTCACCATCGGTTCAATGGTAAATACCATCCCCTCTTTAAGCACGGCCCCGGTCCCCGGCGCGCCATAGTGCAGAACCTGGGGATCTTCATGCATCTCTCTCCCGACGCCGTGGCCGCAATACTCTCTGACCACGCTATAACCGTTACTTTCGACATAAGTCTGGATCGCATGGCCGATATCGCCCAGCGTCGCGCCCGGCCTGACAACCTTGATCCCTTTCCACATCGCTTCGTAGGTTTTCTGCACCAGCCGACGGGCCAGCGGTGAAACCTCGCCAATCAGATACATTTTGCTGGAATCGGCAATCAGCCCCTCTTTTTCCAGCGTAATATCCACATTCACGATCATGCCGGATTTCAGATGCTCGCTCTCCTTTGGCATACCGTGACAAACCACTTCGTTGATCGACGTATTCAGCACGTAGGGGAAATCATATTGCCCTTTGCTGGCCGGGCGGGAATGTAGATCGTTGACGATAAAATCCTCCACCCGGTTGTTGATGGCCATGGTGGAGATCCCGGGCTGAATAAAGGTATCCAGCATGTCGAAAACCGAAGCCAACAGCTCACCTGCTCGGCGCTGTCTGGCCAGTTCGTCCGCGGTCTTAATGGGAATTGATAGCATTGATCACCTCCAGCAACCGGTCAGAGCCGGACTTGAGCATCATCAGCTTGATTTGCTGATGGTTAAGTTCGGGATAGAGTTCGCTCATCATACCCAGACGGATCCAGTACTCCGCCTGCGCGTTGACCGAACGCGACATCGCCTTGCTGGCGTCACGAATATCGTCGTGCAGCAGGTCGGAAATTTTTACAATGCCCATTTATACGTACCGTAACAATTTATATATGTTTCGTATATTACGCCTCCCCGCTCAAGCAGACAACGTTTGCCGTCAGAAAGCAGAAAACGGGGTTGCGGTTTTTGTCGCCCGCGCTACGGCTGGTTAAGGTTCAGAGCCACTATCTGGATGTTCCGAGGTTCAACAACGGTGCCTTTCGTCGTCACAAATGCGTTGTGGACGACGTCCCCGCTCTCTTTATCCACCAGCGCAATATGCGGTTCATCATGCAGGATATTTTTATGCCCCCACGCCATCAGCGAAAACAGGATCGGCGCCAGGCTGCGGCTTTTTGGCGTAAGGATATACTCATAACGTTCGCGCACGCCTTCTTCCTGATAAGGCGTTTTGCTCAGTAAACCCAGTTCCGTCATTTTCTTTAACCGGTTTGCCAGCGTCTGCTTAGGCATTTTTGTATGCGAGCGGATCGTTTCAAAGCGGGTCACGCCGTAGAAAGCCTCTCTTAAAATCAACAAAACCCACCGATCTCCCAGGATTTCCGCTGCCGCAGAAAGCCCGCAAAGCTCCGGTAATAGGTAGGCAACTGAATTATTTTTTGACATGTCCGCTTTCGCTCTTTAATCTGAGTATGAATTTTAGACCTAGCTTATCAAGGAGAATACAATGCCCTTCGTCAATGTACAAACCATTAAAGGAATAATGAACCCGGAGCAAAAAAAAGAGCTTTTACGCCGCATGACCGATCTGATTGTCGAAATTGAAGGGAAAGGCGATCCCGAGTTCCGCCGTTCAGTCTGGGTTCGCATTGATGAGCATGAGCCGGAACAGTGGAGTCTGGGCGGCATACAGCCCACGGCTGAAGCGATCGCGGCAAAATTTTCGTCTGCTCAATAGCCTGCAAGGTAGCGTATTTATCGATTTACGCCTCGCCCTGTCGCCGAAATGCCAGCAGCGAGGCCCGGCTTTCACCACAATGCCGGCAACAAGTCCAGCGTGTCAGCTACCAGCGCCCGCCTGTCGTTGCCCGGCTTCCAGATAGTGACCATCGTTTGGCCGATCCCCTGATTGCCGACTTCGGTGCGCAAGGTTGTGACGTTTTTCCAGCGCGCCGCATTCATGTGCGTGGGCAAGAATCCCCAGCCGCAGCCCTGTTCAAGCAGGCCGCGCAGCATCTCCAGGTCGTTGGTGAAGATGGTATGTCCTGAAATTTGCAGACGGCGGGCCACGGGCTCGTCAGTATCCGGGTGCATAATCACCTGCGGCGCCAGCGAAAGTTCCAGCAGGGATAGCGGTTGTTTAGCGCCGGGAAAAAGCGCTTCGGCGGCGTAAAAATCCATCTCGATTGCCCCTAAGGCGCGCCACTCCATAGCGTCTCCCACGCTACGATGGCGCGCCTGGCAGATCCCCAGGTCGGCCTGCCCGCTCGCCAGCAGCTTTTCCGCCTCGTCGCGCGACGCGTTTATCAGACTCAGACGAACGTTGCGCTGGGCCATAGCGCTAATCAGCCCCTGCAGCAGCGTTCTGGGGGTAAAGGGATCGTAGACCAGGGTCATGTCCTGCGTGGCGCTGTTCGGCACCGCCCTGGCAAACGCTTCAAACGCTTTCACCTGGCGCATCAGCAGGTGCGCCTGCCGCTGCAGCTGCTCACCTTCCGGCGTCAGGCGCAGGCTTCGCCCTTCGCGCAGGAACAGCGCATACCCCAGGCCATCTTCGAGGAACTCAATTAAATCGCGCAGCGTCGTCCGGTCCTTGCCCAGCTGGCGCGCCGCTTTCGCCAGGCTTTTGCACTCAACCACGGCGGTGAAGGCCTCCAGCTGGGCAAAAGAATATATCAGGCTCGGCATACGGCCCTCCATTCAGTTGTTGTGGGGGATTTTCCCCCATGATGCGTTTTTTATTATAGGCCGCGTTTTTTTAAGCTGAACACCTTCCTGAGCTGAACGAGTAAAAATATGAAAAGCAAAGTGTTTAACCCTGGCCTGCTGTCTGGCGTTGTTATCAGTCTCTGCAGCGTCCTGCTGGCGCCCGCCGCGCAGGCCGCCTGTACCGGCACCGAACTCAGCGTCTGTCCCGCCCCCTTTGATGCGCCGCTTCCGGATCCCCACAACATGCTCACCTGGAGCCAGACCGACCGGGTAATCGGCTTTCGTAACGACTACCGCAATTACGCGGGCGATGTGTTTCATCACGGTAATGCCGTGCCGTTGCAGGCCGCGGTGAAACGCTTAACCGACGCAAGCTATCGGGTGAACGGTCAAACCTGGAATCTGCAGGATTACCTGCGGCGCCAGAACGTCAGCGGCATGCTGGTGCTGAAAAATGGCAAAGTGGCCTGGAAATATCTGGCAGAAGGCAATACCGACACCACTCTCTGGACATCGCGCTCGGTGGGCAAATCCGTGGTTGCCACCCTGGTGGGCGTGGCGATTAAACAGGGCAAAATTCACTCGCTCGACGATCTCATCACCCAGTATGAACCCGACCTGAAAGGCACCGCCTGGGACGGTGTGACCCTGAAGCAGCTGATTAGCCACACCTCCGGGGTGGCGTGGAATGAGGACTACACTAATCCGCAATCGGACTTCGCCCGGCTTACCGAGTGTGAAGCCAGACCCGGCGCCTATGACTGCGTACGTCAGTTGGTGTCCGGCCTGCGCCGCGCGCATCCTGCCGGCGAGAACTGGTCTTACTCCTCCGGCGGCGCATGGCTGCTGGGGGATGTGCTGGAACGCGCCACCGGCATGACGCTGGCGGCATATCTGGAAAAAAGTATCTGGCAACCCTACGGTATGGCGAGCGACGGCGTGTGGCATGCCTACACAAAAGGTGAGCACGATGTGGGCGCGCACGGCTTTAACGCCACGTTAGAGGATTGGGGGCGCTTCGGTGAGTTCATTCTGCATAACGGCCTGCTGCCGAACGGCGAGCAGATCTTGCCGGAAAACTGGGTTGCCGAGTCATCACGCTGGACTCGGGCGGCAGGCTCGGTGTCCGCGGCGCATCCACACGGTATTTACGGCTACCAGTGGTGGAACAATGAAGTGCCGGCCAATGCGACCAACGTTGAACCTGCGCCGCAGGCATCCCTTCAACATTCGCTGTGGGCGCTGGGCATTTTTGGTCAGATGATAATGGTTAATCAGGCGGAAAATCTGGTCATCGTCCAGTGGTCGACCTGGCCGCAGGCTGAGCCCGCCTTCAGCGCCCAACCGCTGGAAGCCTCGCTGATGTTTAGCGCGATAGCGAAGGCACTGCATTAACGCCGGTTTGGATCCCGCCCGCTCCAGGCCAGAGCGGACGGGAGGCGTGAAGGTTAATCGACTCTACATACCACGGTGGCATGATCCCACCATGCGTTCTCATTAATATTCACCTCAAGAACCGTAAATTGCTCCGCCCGAATCTCGTCCAGCAGGGCCTGGAGCGGTCGCAACGTACGCCAGGGTTTGCCCTCTTTAAGTAAATGATGGCGGATAGGATCGTACGCGAGAATATCCTCGGGATGACGCGGGGTTCCGCACATGGAGCCGATCACCAGTCGTCCTCCGGGTTTCAGTAATCTTCTGACTTCGGCAAAGCAGAGGTGGCGGGCATCGTCAATCAGGCAATGCACACAGCTGCCATCAACAATGAGCTCAAACGTCGCATCCTGACACTGATGAATATGGCGGACATCTCCGACAAAAAAATTTGCCGGGAGACCCGCTTGCTGAAAACGATTTTGTGCCCATCGGATCGCGGTTTCGGACCAATCTATCCCCCACACCGAATAGCCTCGTTCCGCAAAATACTGCGCGGCCATCGCGCCATTCCCGCACCCCAGTTCAAGGACAGGCGCGCCGGGTTGGGGGAAATAGTGCTGTAAGTGAAGCCAGCTAAAAACGCGCTCCTGCTGTTCTTTGGCCCGGAAATAACCTTCGCCAGCCCAGGCGATAGCGCCATTTGCCAGCAACTGCCGATACTCTTTTTCATAGCGGTTCATAGTCAAGACGCCTTTGTCAGCAGCAACGCTCGTCACTTTACGCGCGGTAGAGGCAGGAGAAAAACCAACCGTCAGACACGCTCCGTCATCTCAGGCAGCAATTGTTCAATCACGTCGATAATACTTCTTACCCGCGGTGGGATAAAGCGGGCGTCAGGGTAGACCGCATAGAGAACGCGATCGGGTAATCGCCAGGCGGGTAATACCGGTACCAGCCTGCCGGACTGCAAAGCGTGGGCCGCAAGGGGTAACTGCATGCCGCCGATACCGATGCCGGACTCTAGCGCCTGCAGCAGCGCTTCGCTGGTGTTGGCACGGAAGACGGTATTCACTTTCATATCAACCGTTTTATCACCCGAGACCAGCCGCAGCGGCGCGTCCTGAGCGATGCCGCTGAACCGCACGTGCGGGTGGGCGGCCAGCTCGCTGACGGCATGCACCGTTTTAAAACCGGGGGCGGCAAAGAGCGCAGTTTCAATACGCGCCAGCACGCGCGCCGCACTCCCCGGCGGCGGTTCACTGCTCAACCGCAGCGCGACATCCACTCCTTCAGCAACCAGATCGGCAATGCGGTCATCAAGAGAAAGCGTCAGACGCAGCTCGGGGTGCATTTTCTGCAGCGCCAGCAGATGCGGCAAAAAGAGCTGCCCCAGGCCGCTCGGCAGCTGCACGTGCACCCGGCCTTGCCACTGGCGATCGGTTGGCTGTAAGCGCCTTTCCGCTTCATGCATCGCTTCCAGCAAAAGCTGCATATCGCGCCGGTAAATCTCTCCCTGCTCGGTCAGCGCCATCGCACGCGTGGTTCGGTGCAGCAACACCACCCCAAGCTCCTCCTCAAGCGCCGCGATCTGCTGACTGACGGCGGATTGTTTCATTCCGCACTGGCGGGCTGCCGCTGAAAAGGATCCCGCTTCTACCACGCGCAGGAAGGTGGCAATGGCGTTGAGCTTATTATTCATTTAATGATTCTGCTTATAAGTGCCATCAGTTTTACGGGATATGCGTGAAAAAAATAATATACCACACTGCCTCTGTCACCCACCCTGGAGAAGCAACGTGAATAAGATACCGCAACCCAAAATCGCCCTGGTCGCCGGCGCCAGCGGCATTATTGGCAGAGAACTGGTGAAAACGCTGTTACGCAATCGCTGGGAGGTTATCGGCCTCAGCCGCCATGCATCGTCCCACCCGGAAAACATTCCCTTCATTCACGTCGATTTACTGGATGCGCAGCACAGCGCGCAAAAACTGCATTCGCTCAACGGCGTCACCCACATTTTTTACAGCGCATGGGCCAACGCCGGGAACTGGGCGGAAATGGTTGAACCGAACGTCACCATGCTGCGCAACCTGGTCAGCAACATCGAGCAAACCGCACCGCTACGGACGGTAAGCCTGATGCAGGGATACAAAGTGTACGGCGCGCATCTTGGTCCGTTCAAAACCCCGGCGCGTGAAAGCGATCCCGGCGTACCCGGGGCCGAATTTAACGCCGCTCAGCTCACCTGGCTCAGCCATTTCCAGCGCGGAAAAACGTGGCGCTGGAACGCGATCAGGCCGGGCGTGGTCGGCAGCACGGTGCCCGGCAACGCCATGAATCTCGCACTCAGCATCGCGATCTATGCTTCGCTATGTAAAGCGCAGGATCTACCGCTGCGTTTCCCCGGTTCGGAAAAAACCTGGCACAGCATCGTCGATCATACGGACGCCGGGTTGCTGGCTGATGCCACGCTGTGGGCCGCGACCTCGCCAACGGCGCAAAACCAGGCGTTCAACGTCAATAACGGCGACATCTGGCGTTGGTGCGAGCTGTGGCCGCGCATCGCGAGCTGGTTTGAACTGGCATCCGCCCCGCCGGTCAGACTGTCATTTCACCAGCTGTTTGTGGATTACCGCGCGCACTGGCGCGAACTGGCCGGGCAGAGTCTGGTGGAAGCGGACATCTTAAGGCTCAGCGACGGTAAATTTGCTGATTTCGTCTTTGGCTGGAACTACGACATGTTTGGCGATGGCAGCAAACTGCGCCGGGCGGGCTTCACTGAAATGCAGGCCACCGACGACATGTTTTTCCGCCTGTTCGCTCAGCTGAGAGCCGCGCGGATTATCCCCTGAAACAGCATGCTTTAACCGTCAGCCGGCGTCGCGCGAGCAACCCACGATTCAGTTTTTCGCCTCTTCCTCGCGCGCTCTGGTATCCGGGGTAATGATTATTCCCGGACGTAAAAAAGCCGGGTTCTCCCGGCATCATGATTTACCAACCATTTTCTGCGTATAAATACAAAACGTAGTGGATGATATTACTCCAAATTTCAGCATCCTTATGCTTCTGATGATTTCAGAGTACAGAAAAGTATCCACTTCGATGCGCTGGAGTGCCTCCCAGGCGATATTCTCGCCTGGGAGGCGGATTAACGCCCTTTCTCGATCGTGCAGGCCCACTGCTGGCTCATGCTGCTCTGGCTGGTGGCGATTTGCAGCGACAGGCTGGCGTCAAGGGTATGCGTGACGCTGTATTCAAGCACCACATCATCCAGATCGCGGGCGACGCGCTCAATGCGAAACAGAGCCTGGCCGGGTTCAATATTGAGCAATCCCGCCGTGCGGCTATCGCAGCTCACCGGCGTATAGCGTTCCGTGGCGTTGGCCGGCGAGTAGCCGAACGTTTCCCGCAGCTGCTTATACAGCGATCGGCTGCCGTCCACGTGGCTCAGATCGTTATAGATACGGCCATTAAGCCAGGTCAGCACATGGCCAACCGGCCGGTCGCCCTGCACTAACAGCCGCTCCAGACGCATCAGCTGGCAGCCTAAATCCAGCCCCATTTGCTCCGCCACCTGGCGGTCGGCCATGGTCGAAATCAGCGACAGAACTTCCACGGCTATCTCCCCCGGCGGAGCAAAGGTGGTCAGTACGTCCGGGAGGTCGGTGTAGTATTTCTGCAGCGCATCGCGGTTAATAAACGTCCCTTTACCCTGTTCGCGGTACACCATGCCAATACTGGCCAGCGAATCTATCGCCTGTTTAATGGTACCGCGCGCGACCTTAAACTCCCCGGCGAGCAGCAGTTCGCCCGGGAGCTTATCGTCATAGGTAAAAGAGAGGATCCGCTGCAGGATAACGTCTTTTATCCTTAAATAGAGAGGGAGTCCATCCGACTCAAACATACTTGTGCTCCAACTCAGAGGTAGTGTATCTGGCTCCTGTAAGCGCTAAGTATATCCTGATTTATCTCCTGATTACCGTCTATGTTTGCGCTGGCGAGAATGGGCGGCGTGCGCGCATTTTCCAGCATGATTTCGCAAATACGTAATACCAGGCTGTTGGCGATAGTCGCGCCCATGATGGTGGAGAGCGGCGCGGCTTTCTGCGCTATCCCCGGCAGGCTCACCGCCGCATCGCCATATTCGCAGTGGTTATCAATGGTGATATCGGCCACATCCACCAGCAGCTTGCCGCTGGAGTGGCGCGACGTGACGCGCGCCGCCGTCGCCAGGCTGGTAATCGCGATAACCGTTGCGCCGCACGCTTTCGCCGCCAGCGCGACATCAATGGTAATCGCGTTGCGTCCCGACACCGAATGGATCAGCAGCGTATCTTCAGCCCTTAGCGGCGACTGCTCCACCAGTACCCGACCGAGGTGCTCCACATTTTCCACCGCGCTGGTGAGGGTTAACGGCCTGACGTTAAGCATCAGCGCAGGCGTAAAAAGCGGATTGATGATGGCCAGACCGCCCGCGCGATAGCTCATCTCCTCCGCCAGAATCCCGGCGTGGCTGGCGCCAAAGACGAAGATGTTGCGCTGCCCCATAATGCCGTGGGACATGATTTCCGCCGCCCGGGTGAGTTCATCGGGGCGCTGCTCAAGAAAAGCCAGCTTCTGGCGGATCTGACTGTAGTACTGTTTCAGGGCCTGACTCATAGACTTCCTCCCGATATCAGAACGCCAGCAGGCGGGTCAAAAGATGAATGACTGGCGCGAGGACAAACATATCGCTGTCGCCTGCCCATAGCGCGGTATCCGGGATCGTATTGTCGATAAAGCCGGTGACGCAGAAATACTGCCCCCAGGCGACCACGGTCGAGGTGATAAACCCCGCCAGCAGAGCGCCTTTATAGCCTCCGGTAATATTGCCGAAGACCCCCGCCGTACCGGCGTGAAAGAAAATCACAATCATGCTGGGAATAAAAACGTAGCCGGTATAGCGGCCGATCAGGGTCAGCCACAGCAGCGAGCCGACGAAAGCGCCGACAAACCCCAGCACCACCGCGTTTGGCGCAAAGTTAAACAGTATCGGGCAGTCCAGCGCCGGTTTTGCGCCGGGCACCAGCCGCGATCCGATGCCGTTAAACGCTGGCACCATTTCGCCAATAAACATCCGTACGCCGAGTAGCACGACGGCAATGCCGCCGGTAAACATCAGCGATTGTTTGAGGGCATAGATGTAGAAGCTCAGGTCGCCGGATTGCGCCAGGATCTCCGCCGCTTTCGGCGTACCTTTAATCTGCAGAATAAAGGTGCCAATAAAGAACAGCAGCGCCATGGTCAACGCCGTCACCACGTTGGAGTCGCGCAGAAAACCCAGCTTTTTAGGGACTTTGATATCTTCGGAGCTGATTTTGTTGCGGGCGAAAATCTGGCCAAAAATCGCCCCCAGCAGCGCGACGGAGGCGGAAGTATGCCCCAGCGCCACGTTGTCGTTGCCGGTGATTTTTCGCACCCAGGGCTGAACCAGCGCGGGCTGTAGGGTCCAGTAGAGCCCCATAATCACCGTTAGCATCAGCGTCAGCTGCACCGCTGAAATAGCGGGCTCGGTGTTCACCATCACCCCGGCAAAGATCATCGTCGTCCAGAACATCATATGTCCAGTCAGGTAGATGTATTTAAAGCGCGTCAGCCGGGCCAGCAGCAAATTGATGGCGAATCCGCCGGCAATGGCGATGGTCACGCTGCTTCCGTAGCGTTCGCTGAAGCGCGCCTGGCCGATAATATTGGTCAGGTTCATGGAGCTGAGACCGAAAACTTCGGTCCAGATCGGCTGAAATATCAGCAGCGCGGAGACGATAATCCCGGCCCCCGCGCCGATGATCAGAAAGCCCAGAATGCCTTTCAGGGTACCGGACACAATGTCCGCCAGCGATTTCTTTTGCAGCACCAGTCCCAACAGCACAATCAGGCCAATTAAGATCGACGCTTCACCAAATATATTGATGGTGATCCAGCGCAACACGCCAAGAAACTCGCTCATGACGGCTCTCCTGCGGGCAGAATTTTCGCCTGGTTCAGCGCCGCGGTGATTTCGGCGTTATCGATATAGTTGTTCACCACCACCACCGGACAGGACAGATGCTTAAGGTTGTCCACCAGCTCCGCGTTGGTTATCACCACATCGGCGTTGGCCGAAGCGGCGGAAGAGACATCCATATGTTCCACGGAGGCCTGAATCCCGTGCTGTTTTAACACCGCCTCAACGTTCATTTTTAAAATCAGGCTGGAGCCCATACCTAAACCACAGACTGTCAGAATTTTCATCGCTATTCACTCCGTGTTCATCACGCTACAAACGCTGCGAGCCGCTGGCTAACAGCCGATAAAGTTGTTCTGGATCGTTCGAATGCATCAGGGTATGCAGGTTATTTTCATCGCTGAGTACGGTCACGATATGCTGGATAAGGTGGATATGCGCATCGCTGCTGGTTGCCGAAAGCCCCAGCACCACCTGCACCGGGTCGTTTTCCGCATGACCAAACGCCAGCGGTTCACGCAGCCTGACCGCGCTGATCTGCGCTTTCATCGCCCCCTGCTCCGGGCGGGCATGCGGCAGCGCCAGCCCGGGGGCAATGACAAAATAGGGGCCCAGCTCGCGGTAGCTATCGACCATTGCCTGGACGTATTGCGGGCTACAGGCTCCCGCACGGCACAGCGCGTTCCCCGCCTCGCGGATGGCCTCCTCAGGGGTAGCGGCCGGGCAGTCTACACGTATCGCCTGACGCTCAATCATCGGAGGCTCCTTGGGTTAGGTGATGACGGATAGAGGCAAGCGTGGTCGCCAGCGCCCGCTGGACGAACGCGCGCCCTTTCTCTTCGCTGGCGGCAGTTGGATCGCCCAGCACCGCATAGTCAGAAAACTCGGTCCAGGGTATCGGCTGATAGCGAAAATTGTTCGGGAAAGCCGGATAGTGCGCGCGGGCGTTGGTCATGGTGACGAACTCCGGCGCCAGCGCCAGCATCAGCGAGGTTTCGACCTCATCAGCATGCATATAGCCGGGGTAAGCCACCGCGGTGGTTTGCCGTCGTTTTACCTCCTCATCCATCCCCGCCCAGCTATAGCTAAGCAAGGTAATACCCTGCTCTTTTAGCTGCCGGGAGGCCGCTTTCATCGCATCAAAATTGCCGTAATGCGCGTTAATCACCGCCGTGGTGGTGATACCGTAGCTGGCCATGTTTTCCGCCAGCGACACCAGCAGCGACGTCAGCCGTTCATGACCGATATCAATCGCGCCCGCGTGGCCGCGCAGGGACCAGACCTGGCTGTAGGAAACGACCGGCAGGCTCAGGGCGCACTCGCCCAGCTGCTCGTCAAGCAGCGCGCAAAACCGCTCGGCCAGCAGGTTATCGGTATCCAGCGGCAGGTGGTCGCCGTGCGGCTCGACGGCGCCGAGCGGCAATAAGGCGATCCGCGCCTTTTGTAACGCCCGCCGGGCCTCGCTTTCGTTTAAACGATGCAGCTTCATAACATCTCCTCAGGCAAAAGCGAGGTAACGCGCCGGGTTGTCGACGAAGAAATCATGCAGCAGCGCTTCGCCGTCAAACCCGGCTTCCCGGGCCTCGTCAATAAATCTTGGCCGCCAGTCGCTAAGGATAAATTTCAGTCCCAGCCCCCCTTTGCCGTAATGCGCGCTCATGGATTTACGGGCAAAATCGCCGCCGATTAAGATCTGCTTTTGATAACCACGCTGGCAGAGCGCCAGGATGGCCTGGGTACGGATGTGCTCTGGGTGATATTTGATGCGACTGATACCGTCGAAAGAGAGAAACGCCCCGGTGTTGGCGATCTGACGGTGCAGCCAGGGATCGGGGTTACGATCCATATGAGCAAAACATAAGCGGGAGAGATCCAGCCCCCATTTTTTAAAGAGCTGCGCCTGCTCGAGTCCCATCGTCCCCATTTCCGTATGGCTGTGCATCGGCGCCCCGGTGCGCTGCTGGGCGCGAACGATAACCTCCATGGTTTTTTGTTCCAGAGGGGAAATGGCGTTATAGCCGGTACCGCACTTCACCACGCCGGCCCGATGTTCGGTGCCCTCTATCCCCTCAGTGACCTCGCGACAGACATGTTCAACCAGTTCATCAACGTCTGAATGTGCAATCCACTCGGCGAAAGTCTGCGCGGAGCCCGGCCGCTTGCTGCTCCACAGAAAGCCTTTGTTAAAACCCGCAGTGGCGATAATGTGCAGCTGCTGGCGCTGCGCCATGGCGGCGACGGCTGCGGCCTGACGGCCATAATCCGGCGCGGTGGCGTCGTAGATGGCGTTACCACCCGCCCGGCGGAAGTCGCTTAATTCACGCTCTGAAGCCTGCGGATCGTCGAGTAACAGATCGTCATCCTGACGCTCGGCCCAATAGGGCGGAATACAGTAAATATGGTCGTGGCTGTAGGTGACGCCCAGCTGATTAGCGGAAATATCCCCGTTTAACGTTCGAATGATGCCCATGTTTCTTGCTCCCCGGAACGGATAAGAAGGTGCTTTCAACATAGGTGCGCCCCACTTGACCAGTCAAGTGATCAAGTTCGCATCCGTCATATAAAATTTCTATCTGTGAGCTCGGTAGATATTTAAAACGCGATAAGAGCGCACTACGCGACTGACTTCCAGGAAACATAAATTATATCTGTAAGAGGATCGTGACGGGGACGGTATAAAGCTTTTCATACTTCAGTGAAAATTACGGCTGACGCTGGCTGCTATAAAGGGAATGATAAAAATACCTTTCATGCTCCCGAACGTTCCCGTAATAAAACACTACCTAAAGGTTATGCCAGTGGATTTGACCCTATATATCCAGACGCCTTTTCTCTCTTACGGTTGCGATAACTTCCTGCGTATATATTCCCGTGGC